>Ga0116149_1000578_pt1 | contig 48183 bp, 41 predicted proteins | sample AD_UKC057_MetaG_FD_89787 | JGI IMG/M metagenome (GOLD analysis project Ga0116149, IMG submission 89787) | Active sludge microbial communities of municipal wastewater-treating anaerobic digesters from USA - AD_UKC057_MetaG | ecosystem: Engineered > Bioreactor > Anaerobic > Digestate | place: USA...
CTGGAGTTTGGCTATTTTTGGGCATAGAAGCAAGCGGAGTGAAGGGAATATAGGAGACGATGGAGATTCTGGGGCTTCGTAGTGGGTGGAGAGGGATTTGCGAAGCCGGAGAAATGGTTGGTCTGGATGGCGAGTCCCCAGAGTTCTTGTCGGAGAAGGGAGATGAGTTCGGCGGTGGAGGGCCGATGGTTGGGTTGTTGGGGTCTCCATTTGGGGGTGAGGGATTGGAGACGTTGAGGGATTCCGTCGGTGTGGTGAGCGGCGAGGAGGAGGAAGGCGTAGGCGGCGGTGAAGAAAGCGGGAGCGGAAGCGACGGCTTGGGGGATGCGGACTTGAGGTTGTTCCATGCCGAGGAGAGTTTTTTCGTCGCGGAAATTGAGTTCGATTTCCCATCGATGGAGGTAGTGTTGAAGGAATTGATCGAGGGGAAGATTGGGATCGGTACAAAGGAGATAGGAGGGATTGTGGTAGAGAAAAGGACTGTTGCGGGAGAGCCGGTAATGCAGGGGGCGAATCACGAGGAGTCGAAGAGTCTGCTGACCTCCAGCGGGTCGCCATCGGACAGCGGGCAGGGTTTTAATCTGGAAGGAGTGGATTTTGCCGGCGGCGAAGGCGGAGACGGATTGCCAGGGGATGGATTCGTCCTGGCGGAGTGCTTCGGGGGTGGGGAGCCGATTGCCGTAGGATCGTTTGCGTCCGGGAGCATCGGGGGAATTGTGGGGGAGGGCGTAGAGTTTGGCGTCCTTGCGGATGCGTCCGATGAGGACGGTTCGTTGGGGCAGATGTTGCAGGATGGTTTTGTTGGTAAAGCTGCCATCGACGCAGAGGATGAGGGGCCGATCTTTTCCGGAGGGGTCGTGATCGAGTTCCTCTCGGAGGTAGTGAATGCGTTGCGCCCCTTGCTGGGAGAGATTGCAGCGTTGTTGTTCCTGCCGATAGGCTTCTTGGATTTCTTTGGAGGCGTTGGGTCGGGGTCGCTGGGGAGAGGGACAATGCTGGAGGTCGATGGGGATGGCGCGGGCGCGGGAGGGTCCGGAGTGTTCGGAAACGAGGACGGAGAATTGCAGGAATCGCAGTGCCCAAATGAAATTGTCGTAGAACGCGGGTCCGAGGGGATCGTGCCGCCAGGCCGTGCCGTCGATCTTGCGCCCGCGTTTCCGCAGGAGGGTGTCATCCATGGCGACGACAAAAGGAGCGGTGGGGTTCTCCTGCGACTGCACGGCCTGCCGCACGACACGAAACAAGGCGTCGGGATTGAAGCGCCCGCGCTCAAAGAGACGGAAATCGGCGGACCAATCGGTGAATTGCCGACCGGCGGTGGTCAGGAGTCCCGTGACGGTGTGACGTCCCAGGCAGAGAAGGGCGCTGAGGGCGAGTCGCCTGGCGCGTTCCCAGGTTCGCTCCTGGGCGAAGGCAGGCCGGGTTTCTTGCCAGAGTCTGTCCCAAGCGTCCATCAGGGTTCCTGCCGTTTTTTTTTGAGAGCGGAGGGAGGCGGATCGAGACGGCGAAGGACCAACTGGGCCTTGTTTTCAATGAGCCACTCGACGATCTCGCCGCGCTGGAATTCCATGGCGTGGGCGATGGCGGCGGGGAAATTGACGTACCATTGTTCGCTGGCTTTTCGTTTGATGAGTTGGACTTTGGTGGGGTATCCCATGGGAATCCTCCTGGTATCTAGTTATATCACTAGATCCCAGGATACACCGAAAACCGGGCGAAATCAAGCAAAAATTTCACCCGATGTAATTTTCAGTCCGTTTTCTCTAGTAAAAGGCCAAACTCCAGCATTCCGGCGAAAGCCGGAATCCAGGCAAATCACGGGCAAGACGCCCGTGTTACTATTCCTTGCCTGCACCGTCGTTTCCTGGATTCCGGATCAGGTCCGGAATGACGATGAATGGGACCACGCGGGGTGCAAGCCGTCATTCCGGCGAAAGCTGGAATCCAGGGCAGAAATCACAGGCAGGGATGCCTGTGCCACCCCAGGAAAGACAGCCGCGCATTTGCCCAATCATGCTGCCCGTGCGGCGCTGGTCGCGAGATCCATGATCTTCTCCTGGGTGGCCTCCTGCCGCGAGAGTTCACCCTGAATGCGTCCCTCTGCCATGACCAGCGCCCGGTCGGCCATTCCAAGGACCTCCGGCAATTCGGATGAAATCATCAAAATGCCGAGTCCCTGTTTCAACAGCCGCCCCATCAGCGTGTAGATTTCCCGTTTTGCCCCGACATCGATTCCGCGTGTCGGTTCATCAAAGATTATGAGTTTGGCTCTGGTCAATAGCCATTTGGCGAGGACGACTTTCTGCTGGTTCCCGCCGGAAAGATTCTGAACAATCTCTTCCACCGATGGTGTCTTAATTCGCAAATCGTCTACAAACTCGGAGACGCGAGCGCGTTCCTCATTTATGCGAACAAAAGCCCATGTGCAGAAATCTTTCAAACTTGGCAGTGTGACATTTTCGCGGAGCCGCATTCCCAGAACAAGTCCCTGGTTTTTGCGGTCCTCGGTCAAAAGGCAGATGCCCCGGTCGATGGCGTTGCGCGGAGACCGCACGTCAACCGGATTGCCGGCCAGGAAAATCTGCCCGCTTTGTGGCTGGTCCGCGCCGAATATCATCCGCGCGATTTCTGTTCGTCCCGCGCCCACCAGGCCGGTCAGCGCTACAATTTCACCCTCATGGACCGAGAAGGAAACATCCCGCACAAAGCCGCGCGAAAGTCCCTCTACACGAAGGATTTCTTTGCCGGGCGTGATCTTTTCCTTCGGGAACTCATCCGTGATTTTGCGGCCGACCATCATTTCGATGACGGATTCCCGGTTCACTTCGGAAATGTCCCTGGTGTCGATCCATTCGCCGTCCCGCAGCACGGTCACGCGGTCGCAGACCTCAAAGATTTCCTCCAGGCGGTGCGAGATATAAATGATACTGACCCCTTGTGTTTTCAGTGTATGAATGAGTTTGAAAAGGCTTTCCAGTTCATGGAGTGTCAGCGTGGCGCTCGGTTCGTCCATGGCGATGATCTTGGCGTTCACCGAAAGGGCTTTGGCGATTTCGACCATCTGTTGCTGAGCCACAGAGAGACGGCTGATGGGAGTGTCGAGGTCCAGTGTGATCCCCAGCCGTTCCAGAAGGGCACGGGATTCCGCATATTCTTTCCCGAAATCCACAAATCCGAAGCGGGTCGGTTCCCGCCCCAGAAAGATGTTCTCAGCGGCCCCCAGTTGCGGGACCAGGTTGAACTCCTGGTAAATGATGGAAATGCCGAGCGACTGTGCCTTGTGGGGCGAATCGATCAGGACCTCGCTACCGTCCACAAGGATGCGACCGGAGTCCATGCTCTCCGCGCCGGCCAGGATTTTCATCAGGGTGGATTTTCCAGCCCCATTTTCCCCCACCAGGGCGTGGACCTCGCCGGGCCGGACCCGCAGCTGCACATTCCGCAGCGCCTGAACGCCCGGATAGGATTTGTCGATCTCCAGCATTTCCAGGATGTGTGGACTCGGCATCAGTCGATTCTCCGGTAACAGGTCTGGTTATTATAGAGGGATTTGCGCATCTCCTGAAGATTGAATCGCGGATTGTTCGGGGGCATACTCGTAAGCCGCGTCACGCCGCGTGGTCAGAATACGCAGGGTATCGCCGTCGGATTGGAGGCAGACCGTGCCGCAGCGGTCTGTGCGGAAAAACTGGGCGCCGATGCCCCAATACCGGCGTATCGTGCGCTCGTGCGGATGCCCGTACGGATTTCGTCCCACCTCGGCTACCGCGACCAACGGATGAAGGTTTTCAAGAAACTCCCAGGAAGAAGAGTACCGGCTCCCGTGGTGCGGGACTTTTAATACCACGGTCTTTCCGTCTGCACGAAGGTCGAGATTCTCCTCGGTTTCGAACCCGATATCCCCGGTGAGGACAATTTGAAGATTTCGCCAGGAGAGCAATAAAACCAGGGAATCCTCGTTGGCTTCTCCTTCGACCGGACAACGTGCGCGCGGGCCGGACGGATGAATAACCTGGAGACGGATATCCCGCAGCCCACCGATCTCATCCCCCGCGCGGGCAACCTCCCACGCCGCACCGTTTTGGATCACTGCGTAACGAAATACCTGCCAGGAATCGGTTTCCGCATCCTTGCCCGGATCAAGAACCAAGTCCACCGGGAATCGTGAGAGAACCTCCGGCAACGCTCCGATATGATCGGCCTCCGGGTGGGTAAGGACAACAAGGTCGATCCGGCGAATCCCCTGATCGAGAAGGTATTCCACGAGGCTCTCGTAGCGTGCGTGTGGTGCGCCGCCATCGACTAAGATTGTCGATCCCTGCGGTGTGCGAATGAAAATGGAATCGCCCTGTCCCAGAGATAGAAAATCTACCCGAAGGGGCCGCCAGAATGTGTTCAGCGTATCATACCAGACCCCCATGGCAGCCAGGGCCAGGCAAACCACGACAAGGCTGATCGGCCGCCTCTGATGCCGCTTTCGGGATACCTCTACCAGAGAGATGCTCAAGAAAACCAGCGCGGCAGCGGCAAGCAATCCCACTCCGCAACATGCTAATTCGATATGTGCAGAGAAGCTTTTCGCAGTCAACATCATCCATTCGGTAAATGCTCGAATGACCGGTGCAAGAAGACCTGCGACTATCGACAGACCGACATGATGAAGAATCAAAAAGACATAGAGAAGCGGTAACAGAAAGGAGAGAAGCGGAATGGCAATCAAATTCCCAAGAATGCTGCCGACGCTCCACAGATGAAAATGGTAGATAGTGAGTGGGGAAATACCAAGCGTTACAACAAGTGAAGCAAGAACCAGTTGGACGATATAGGACCACGGTAATGGGCGGGGCAACGGCAGGAATCGTGTACATCCCGGCAGAATGACAATCAAAGCCAGGACCGCCATAAAGGATAATTGGAAAGAGGGCAGCCAGAATTCATCCGGCCAAATCAAGAGAACCACAAGTGCAGCGGTAGCCAACGCATTGAGACGATCGACCGGACGTTCCAGGAAAATCCCGCCCATCAGGAAGGCCGCCGTGATTGTAGCACGAACCACGGGAACCCTCGGTCCGACCAGCAACAGAAAAAAACAGAGAAACGGAATCGCCAGGGAGGCGGCAATACGCCTCCGAAATCCCGCAAATCGCAGGAACCACAACAGCGCACTCAGCAGCAGCGTGAGATGTAGACCGCTGACTACCGTGATATGCGCCAGGCCGCTTTTCCGAAAGGCTTCCTTAACTTCCCATGACATCTGTGTATTGACGCCAAGACCGAGGGCCAGCAGCAACCCCGACTCCTCGGATGGAAACGTCTCACGGATCAGCCGATCGCTTTTGTTCCCGAAGCCCCAGACAAATCCCATCAGCCTGTCTGAGAGAGAACGAGCCGGAGCAGGCGGAGCGAATTCCACAGTAGTCGAGTCGGCATACGCCCGGGCAACCTGAGCGCGGGCGTAATAGAAATCCCGGGCCGAAAATCCTCCCGGCAGCATGGAACCCTGAAGTAGAGAAAGCCCCCCCTCCGCTTGAACCAGCTGACCGATGTCCACGCTCGGCTCGCTCTCTGTGGAATAATACAACTCAACCGATCCGGGCATGGAATAGGTTTTCTCATACCGCGTGACGGCTACCCGATTGAGCAGAATCCGCGCCTTACCATCCCGAAACACCGGCGGTGCGGACACTCTACCGGTTAGAGAAACAGGGCCGGGTCCGGCCAGGTAGGATACTTGATCGTCGATACGACTTTGGCGAGCGGAGATCCACTCGGCACGGATCATCCCGATGAGTATGGCCACAACCACGGCACAAATCCAGACCGCCTGTTTTATTCCCGGCGACCGTCTCAGAGCAAATAAAAGCAACACACCAACGCAAACCAGAAGAAGCGCCGATGTCAAGAGTATAGAAACAGGGAAAGCCCATCCGATGGTCAGTCCGGCCATGTACCCCAATGCGACCTTTACCAGCGGACGGGCAGGCGGTTCCCGCAAACAAGGGCGCGCAATATCTGTCCATTCAGGTTCGTCCATCACAAGTAATCCACAGGCCTCATGCGGGGACGTTCCCCTTCCTCTGTTTAAAGAACATCCTTCCGGCGAGTATGACAACACCGATTGAAAGCAGGAATAAAAGCAGATCAACGACTATTAGAATGTAGTTGTCTTTCCGTACATGATCCAATAACAGAAAGACTACTGCGGTGATCGTGGTCACGAGCATGAAAAGCGCCGGATACAGGGCAAAAACATATTTCCTGCCTTTGATTACTAACCAGCTGGAAACAGTGAACAAAGCCAGCGCGGCAAGAAGTTGGTTTGCCGCTCCGAAAACCGGCCAGAGCACGGAAAAGGCATTCGAATACGCAAGGATAAACATGCAACACACCGTCAGGAACGAATTGAACCAGTAGTTAGCGAGAAGTCGGTTTCGATTGTCAAAAAGGATGGCCCACAATTCTTCAAACAGGTATCGATTCAACCGGACCGCCGCATCGAGCGTGGTAATCACAAATCCTTCGACCAGTAAAATGCCGAACACCGTTCCAAGGGAAATAGGTATCCCCAGGCCCCTGTTGAATAAATGGCCTGCCGCCAGGGAAAATCCTAAGATGGGATTGGATTTTGCCGAGGGGTCGGAAGGCCAGACAATCGATCGATAGTCGGCCAGACTCAGTCCGACACCGAGAGCAAGAAGTACACAAACCGCAAGCAGCGATTCGAGAAGCATGGAATGAAAGCCGATTTTCCGCGCATCGGTTTCGACGCTTAGTTGTTTGCAGGTGGTTCCGCCGGCGACGAGCGAGTGAAATCCCGATATCGCGCCACAGGCGATCGTAATAAACATCATCGGCCAGACGAGGCCCAGGCTGTGCGCTCCTTCCGCAAGGTTGAATTCCGGAAGGGAAATTGTCGTGCCGCGGAGTCCTGCCGATAATAATGAAACGACCAGGAGAACCATTCCGCCATACAGAATCTGCACATTGATAAAATCGCGCGGTTGAAGAATGACCCACACCGGCGTTCCGGAAGCGATGAGGACATAAATCGAAATAATGATCATCCAATGAAAAGGTTGCAAGGAAACCGGATAGGCAATACCGAGTAAAATGGACACGATGCAGATGGCGGAGGCCAGCAAATACGCATGAATTGCCTTGATTCCTTTTCTGTAAATCAGCCAACCCAGAAAGGGCGCGCACAAGGTTATGACAATTACGGATGTGGAGGCGATGCCGCCGATCCGTCCGTAGACGACTCCATCGGATGTAACGGTTTTGAGGATCGTATCGGTCCCTTCGATGCCGAGTTTGCTGAGCGGCCATAGAGAAGTTAACGAGATAGCCGTGGCGCTGAGAAAGGATGAGCAGATCAGCAGCAGCAGCATCATGATTGTAAATGAGATCATTAAGTTGAAGCCCGTCTTGCCGAGGGTAATGCGGGCCACTTCGGCAATGGATTTCCCTTTTTCGCGGAGGCACACGAACATCGTTGTGAAATCATGTACCGCACCGATGAATATCCCTCCCACAACTACCCAAAGCCATGCGGGCAGGAATCCGTAGAGTACCGCCATCGTCGGGCCGATAATCGGTCCGGCTCCGGCGATCGCAGAAAAATGATGGGCAAAAACTATGTATCGTTTGGTAGGAACATAGTCCCGTCCATCATTGATTGTTACTGCCGGAGTCGGATGATTCGCATCTTCGCCGAGAACCCGCGCGATGTATCTTGCATACAATTTGCTTGCCAGGATGAAAGCAACTATGGGAATCGCTAGAAAAGCCAGGACACTCATCTCTTCCTTTGACCTCGATTAAGTAAAATCATACTTGCGTGTATTCGCTTCTCGTATGCGGCCTTCCGGTCCTCTGTCCTGGGCGGGAAAAAGGCAACAATTCCCATCCTTCAACACAGGATCACGATCCGCCTGATAAAGAAAACACAATGTCGGGATTATACAAACAGAACATGTCGGCCGGCAGAGTTCTTGAAAGGCGTGCGTCCTGCAATTCTCGCGGGCCTTTTCTCCCTCCCCGTTTACAGGGAGGGCCGGGGTGGTGGGCTTCCGGATGTGTGGGATGCGTGTCATGGGCGTCTCCCCGCAGTCCCTCCAACCCCACCGCTTTAAGCAGCGTACACTCCATGTCGAAATGACTCTCCAAATACTCCTTGAACGCGGCAAGAGAGACATCCGACTTGTATTCCTCCGACCCCGACAAAAGACAGACTTTCAGAGGAGCAGCAAATGCGGTGGCGGCGAAGCACCCCGTCAGCAAAATGCAGGCGATAAAAACGGTCCCGTTATTTCTGATCGCCTGCCATGACCCACGCTTTGTTAAATGCCGCGTGTTTAATGGTCTTCCCATTTTCCCGAGGATCGGGTTGGCCGGTATTGTTGTACGTGTAGGATGCATGGATTGTTCCATCGCGGGCCTGAATAATCGACGGGTAGCTGAAACTCCCGCCCGTATCCGGTTCTTTATATTCCAAATGGCGAGTCCATCGAAATGTGTTGCCTTCGTCCTGTGAAATGGAAACCGCAAGGCTGTGTCGCCCCTCCTCCGTATCGTTGTAAATGACTATCCAGTCGCCGTCTTTGAGATTCGCGACCTCCAGTCCCGATCCGGGATTCGGAAGTAGAGGATGATCGTGTACCGTGCTCCAGGTCATCCCGTTATCTGTCGACTCGGAGACATGTACTCGTTTTGGCGGTGGACCGTTATCCCGCATGTAAGCCACAAGTGTGCCGTCCTTTTTCCTTGCGAAAGTGGGCTGGATATTCCCGGCGCCGACAATGGGGTCGCTGAACCGCCATGTCTTCCCCCAATCGTCAGTCAGCGCCACTAATGAGAAGGAAAATCCGTCGGAATACAATCCGACCAGCATCGTCCGACCGTTCAGAATGTACGGATGTCCGCGTGTGAACCATCCGAGGCGTCGCGTGAGCTTATCGGCGGCCTGCCTGCAGTTCCGGTCAATCCAACGTGTCAAGCGCTCATCCGGCGGCATATTCAACGATTTGATATATTCCTCGCTTTTTACCCGAACTTTCTGTTCGAAGTCATCGCCCTGCTTGATATGAAGCACCTCCATGTAATCCCACTTGGGCGGACCTTCCGGACGCATGTAGTCGCTGGAAACCTTGTATTTCATCAAGGCGCTTTCCCACGTATTGGCTAGAATCGTGGGCCACAACAGCCACAGCCGCTCTTGCGGATCGATAATCATGCAACAGTTCGTATCGGGGAAACCGGGCGTGTCGGCCATGAGAAACCGCTCGCTCCATTTCCCGGTTTCCTTTACCCAACGTGCGCCCTCGACATAAGCGCTGTCCGTCTGTCGCTCCCCTCCATGGAACCAACAGACAAGAAAATCGCCATTCGGGCATTCGACAATACACGAGCCGTGGTTATGGATATCTTCACCGGGGAAGATCACCTCGGCCTGATAAAAAGGCTCTTCCGCGCCGACATGGAATGTCGCTACCAGGACGGCCACGCCTATACAAAATGTCGAATAGAGTCGTTGTTTCATCATCTTTCTCCAATTATGCAATATCGTTATTGCGAGCGATTCTCCTTTGTGGATCATTCGTTTAGCCTCCGAATGTGGTCTTGTATCAAACAAGTACCGAAAGCCGGGCCATTCGGAATGGAAGTGTCATCCGTACTCGACCGCGACTCTCGAATCGCGAAGGAATGGACTCTCATTCGACCCGACCGGTCCAGGGCATCCTATCCTTGCGCATCAACCAGATCTCGAATAATCCGGTTACGGGCAACGTCTTGGATTTACCTGTGAGAGATATTTCCACTGTTCCATCCCGCGTCACCTTCTGCGGAATATCGAACTCGCGGAACTGTACATCTCCCTTGGGGATCGGAAATCCCTCACTGATTACCTCACCATCTGCGATCAGTCCTTCTTCCAACTCCGCCCCTGGAAGCATGTCTACCTGTTCCTCCACATGAAGCCCCACGGAGATTCGAACAACATACTCCGCCTCAGGGTCAAGGCCGTCGTAGCGGAAGGTCACACCGCGATCTGCTCGTCCGAACGAGTAAGCAAGATTGTAATGAGACAGTTTTGCGGGACCGGGAAAGGGAGCGAATCCCCATAGCGCTTCTCCATAGATCAGGTGTTCTGACTCGTTGGGCCATCCGACATCATCGTAGAATCCGCCTTCGCCCGGGTCATCATAGTGCAGGACGGTTTCGACGGCATTGCGAATCTGCTCATCGTTCTTGCTGTCCAGACCGGTCTGAAGAGTTTTCTTCCACCATTCGATTTCCGTCAGGTCGAATCCCTGATCGACTAAAAAGACGACCGGTTCGCGATATCCGATTACCCGGTTTGATTCTTCCCCGCGCTCCTTCGCTTCCTCCTTGATCGCCTTCATCGCATTTGTTTCCAGTGGTTGGTCCAGAATCTTCAGCGCTTCCGCCACGTCGTTTGAGGGATCGGAGGATTGTCGTACGCGCTCCAATATGGGGATCGCTTCCTCTTTGATTGCCTGTCCTCTCCGGACCCGCATTTGAAGGTACAGGTCCATCAGGGCCTTTTCTGTAATAATTCTCCATCGATAATCATTCCGTAACAGGTTGTCCGGGATCTTCTTCCCGCCCGAACGGAGAAGATCGACCGCTTTCGCGACACCGGGATTATCCATCAGCGGTTTCTCCAGGGTTTCTTCCATGAGGAAAATGGCTTGGGCGATTTCATCCTGCGCTTCGGGTCCGAACCAGTACCGGCAATACTCTTTAGTAATCGATTCGGCATCCTGATTGGGATTCCAGAGAAGACGGTACCAGAACCACTTATTGAAATCATCGTGCATTCCCTCGCTGTAATGCTTATCCCCGACGGAGTAATGAAGAATCTCTTGTGCCACTTTATGGAAGTTCCGCGGACGGGCATTCCAGGATCGACGGTCATAAATCGCCGCGAGTACGATGTCCGGATGCGGCACCGCGTACTGAGCCTGCATCCAGTGGGTGATATCGCTGTAGAGGACAATTGTAGTCGTTCGGGGCAACTCGTGAAACATATATTTCAGGTAATTACCCAAGGGTCCGAATCCCTCATATTCAAACCATCTCGGATTGACAGGCCCCCGGATGTACGTCTGCATCTCGTCCGCGCCGGGGCCGTAACGAATGGCATAGAGCCAACTGGAATCCCGGCTGTTCAGGTAATCAAAAATAGCCTGATTGCCCTCGTTTGTCAGATCCTGGTTGGTCGCCATAATTTTACAGTTCGGATGATATTTGTGCAGAAGGTCCGCGACTTCGTGAAGTAGTCGAATATAGGTATTTCCCCAGGGCATACATTTCTCACAGCGGCATCCCCCTTCATCGCCGGAGTTTGTTGTGAAAAAATCATAATCCGGGGCGGACCGGAACATTTGATCGAACGATTCGAGCAGAGCCTTTCGTGCCTCCGGGATGGAAGGACAGACATATCTCCGTGAGCGCCCGCCGTCCGCTGCCCATTCGCGTGGAAATCCCGGCGATCCGTCGGCATTTGCGGGCATCTGGTTCAGTGTTCTCCCGAACGCGGTCAACATGCCGTATGTGGAACGCATCTCCGCCGGGTCCTCCTCAAAAACGTTTGTTCCAAGCAACATCAGGTCTTCCATGACTTCCACGGTTTCTTCCGGAGTTTGAGGCCGAAGGTTGCCGTATTGTCTCGCCCGGCTGCCGGGTCCGGTCGGTCGTCCTCCCCGGATGAAAAAAGCCGGTTTCTCCCGGACATCCACGCTCGGAATCAGCAGGGACTCCGCATGGTATGTCATCGCCCGCAGCATCCAACCCACACCGTAAAGCGTGCCCCGCTCATCGGTTCCGGCGATGAGAATGACGTCCCTCCCATTCACAACACCGGATTTGACCGCAAATCCCTCCGGATGGAGGACATCCGAATTGGGAAGAGTGGGTCGTTTGACACCCAGTTTCTGCATCAGGTCTTTCGACAGACCATTCCCTTCGGGCGTGCCGACAACGAATGTGATCTCGGCTTTTTCCATGAGCGGCCTTGCGGCGGCATCATTTTCCGCGGCGATTTGGGCTGATATGGCGCTTCGCTTCAGAATACGCTTTTGAAATATCTCCGCGGCTTTTCGCTCCGGCTGGGCGCTTTTCTCGCCGGTGATAATGGCCACCCGGCTGACGGGGCGCTCCGACGATCCCGCTGCGGTCGACGGAACGGATGCACACAGGTCGAGCGCTAACGCCAACCCGACTGCCAGAAACAGGACTGGAATGGTCTTGTGTCCGAACATGGCCGAGTCTCCTTATTTGGATGGAATGATTTTTCGGATCCGGCAACGACCCGATCCGGTCTTCCGACAGCTCCATCCAGGCTGAATGATGATGCAATTATGTCATGCAAAAGGGAGCATAGCCCAGCCCCCGACAGGAATCAATTATTCATCACTCCTTTCCAGAGGGGAACTGTGACCCATATCGTCATCGGAATGCGGGGACAATTTTCGCCAAGAGGGATTGACTTTTCCCTCAATGGCGCTAAAATGCTGATAAAGTTGAAAAGTAAGAGAGGATGTAATAACGGATTCCGGAGAGTGATTTCCAGGTTCGTACATCCGAAGTAAAGCACATAGCAGGGTTTAATCCCCTTCCCCTCCAGGACAGGGACCGGTTTACTGCTTCCACCGCTCGCATTACACCACCGGTCCCTGTTTCATTTTTAATTTTCCGTTCGTCCGAAAAGTAAGCCGAATGTATGGAATGAGGTTTCTGCAAGCCGGGGTTCCGGGTCGATAAGTTCTGTGTTGGAGATGGCCGCTTTTCTGCTTGACGCACTTCAAAGCGTGAATTACCATGAATTTTCAGAAATAACGTATATTCGCAGTCGCAGCCCGGCCCTTCCGGAGTCCGTTTTTTCGAACAGGAGAAATACCATGTGTCAGCCCGGATCGAACGGTTCGTGTTTCGGTTGTCTTGCTGCCGTGAATCGGCGGCGTTTCCTCCAGGGTCTTGGCGGTGTCGCCGCTGTGGCGGCGCATGGGTTGACCTCCTCAGCCCACGCTGCCGGCGACAGCGAACGGGACAAGGTGCGTGTGGCCGCCGTTTTTCTGTCGAACACGGAGGTTCGTGAGCTCTGGCCGTATCCCGGTTTTGACGCCCAGGGCCGACAGCAGGAAATTCTCGCGCTGTTGGAGAAAAACTGCCCGGAAATCGAGCTCGTGCCTGTAACGATCAAGCAGCCGGAGGATGGGCAGAAAGCAACGGCGCTGAAAGACGAAGTGGACGGTTACCTGGTGTGTGTCCTGACGCTGGATTGGGCGCAGCGTGCCCCGCTTCTTGAGATCGGCCGGCTGGGGAAGCCCCTGGTTGTGGCGGATGAATTTCTGGGCGGGTCCGGTCTTTTCCTGACAGCCTACGGTCAACTGCGTGAGGAGGGACTTCCAGCGGGGGCTGTTTCCGCCACTCGACCGGATGACATGATCGCCGTGGTCCGACAATTCGCGGACGCCCGAAAGCCGGATGTTACCCCCGCTTCATTTGCCCGCAAGTGTTGGGATGTCTATCGCGCCACTTTTCCCAGGACAGGAGAGCCGAAATGCGCGGATGATCCTGTTTCTCTGACAGAGATCGGAGAGTGTGTGAAGCGTCTCAAGGAATCGAAATTTCTGATTGTTACAGGGGGGAAGTCAGGAGAGGAGCGGGACTTCCTTGGTTCAAAGGGGATTTATGTGGACTTTGAGGACCTGAATGCCTTCTATGAGAAAGTGGATCGAGACCAGGCAGCCGAGTGGGCGGACCGTTGGTCCCGGCAAGCCCGAAAAGTTGTCGAGCCGGGACCCGAACCGATCCGAAACGCGGGAGCCGTGTACCTGGCCACGCTGGAGCTGCTCAAGAAGCACGGTAAGGACAGTGTCACCATGAACTGTCTTGGAGGCTTCGCGGCAGGCAAACTGTCGGCCTATCCCTGCCTCGGATTCATGCAGATTCTCAATGACGGCGGGCAGGGTGTCTGCGAGGCTGCGCCGGATGATACGGTCAGCATGTTGATGGCTCGAATCCTTACCGATCGTCCCGGTTATGTCTCCGATCCTGCTCTGGACACATCGAAGAACCGGATTGTCTATTCCCACTGCGTGGCGACGACAAAAGCCTTCGGTTCAAAGCGCGAGTCGAACGAGTACGATATTCGGACGTTACACAATCGCGATCCACGGGGGGCCTGTGCGCAGTCGTTCTTGCCCGCGGGATACATGACTACTTCGTTTCGTACAAGTGTTAAACGTAAGCAGATGGTCATTCACCAGGCGAAGGCGACAGGCAATCTGGAAACCGAACGAGGGTGCCGAACGAAACTGGCCGCTGAGGTGTGCGGTGATCTTGAGAAGATGTTCAATGAATGGAACCGGTTCGGTTGGCATCGGGTAACTGTGTATGGGGATGTGAAAGCGCCCTTGATGGAGTTCGGCAAGGCGCTTGGCCTGGAAATCATCGAGGAGGCTTGAGAATTACTCCACGGGAATCCGTGACACGGGTCTCCAATCCGCTTCCCGCGGCCTGAAGGGTGTTATTCTCCAGGGCATCCGGAGTGGAATGTACATGCTTTTGGAATCTGGGTAATTTGAGATATATTGTTGGTGACCGTATAACGGTGGCTTGTTGAGGATTGGACCCGTCGGGACATCCCAACCGAAAACATTCGGCATGTCAAGCCGATGAATCAAGGAGCTGTGCATGGACAGGATAAGTCGATTATTGGTAACCGGATGCTGTATGGCGTTGCTGAGTTTCCCGCTGATTGCGGGCAGTGTCGATCTCAGTGCGGAGGAAAAAAGCCAGGGATTCGAATTGCTGTTCAATGGAGAAAACCTGGATGGTTGGATTATCCAGGGATTGGAAGGCGAAAAACCCAGCATTGAAAACAACATACTCAAGATGGATGGCTGGGATTGGTGGGCAATCATCAGCAAGAAAAAGTTCCGAAATTTCACCCTGCGATGCGAGGTCCTGATCGAGAAGGACGGCAACACGGGGATTCTTTTTCATACACCCGAAAAAGAGGTCTTTATTACCAGCCCGGAAATTCAACTCTGCGATGATGCCGGTCAAGAGCCGAGTAAGAAAAGTTCCGGGGCAATCTTCAACGTTCTTGCGCCGAAAAAGAATGCGATCAAGCCGGCTGGGGAGTGGAACACGGTTGAGATTACCGTGAAAGACAATCATCTGACCGTTATTCTCAACGGCGAGACCGTCCAGGACACGGATATCGACGGGCTTGAAGGGATCAAACACAAACGTCAGGAAGGTGGAATCGCCTTTCAGCACAAGAGCTTCAAGCACAAGGCCGCATTTCGGAATATCCGTGTGAAGTGTCTGTAAAATCGGAAACGAACGGTATGCAGACAGCCCCAGAGCGAAACGTTTTGGGGCTGTCTGTTTTTTTGGATGAATTTGGTGATGCAATAGCGCCGTTTCAATACTTTGGGGTTTTCCGTTCGGCGCGGTACGAATGGACCTTTTCCTGGGACCACATCAGCAGAGCGCACCCTGCCAGCAGGACAGCTCCGGAAGTCCATTGGCCGAGCGTCAGAACCTCGTGAAAGATGAAGAAGGAACCTACGGCGGTCAGAAAGGGGGAAAGAAGCTGGCAACCGGTGGTGATTGTCACGCCGATCCGCGCAATGGCAATATAAAAGAACACATGCGCGAATGCGATCCCCACCAACGCCGACACAACAAGGACAATATGCCGGTCTGGAGTCATTTCCAGCAGGCGGGATGGTTGTCCGAAAAAGGCCATCAGGATGATTGTGCCGACCGAGGTGTAAATCGAAATGATCGCGAAGGCGGTCCTGGAATCGACGCCGGTTATGGCCCAGCGGACCGCGATTCCGTACCAGGCAAAGAAGATGCCGGAAAACAGCAGCAGGACAATCCCGATCAGTGCGCCTCCCGTCGGAATCGTTGATCCCAGGAAGGTCATTCCCAAAAATCCCAGAAGGCACAGCGCCAGCCCGGTCCAGAAGACCCCGGAGCCAAGCAATTTGGACTCATCGGGAAACACGAGGAATGAGCAAAGCACCGCAAAAACACTGGACACCTTCGACAAAAACGCCATCATCGCGGGTTCCAGGAAATACGGAGCCCAGGCCCAGAGCGATTGTGTGGCCAGGCTGAATACGGCAGGCAGCAGGGCGCGACGGAAATAAATCCCGTCTACCCGGCCCTGTCGGCAGGAATACAACAGCGGTCCCAACCAAAACAGTGCGGCAATCGGGTAGCGGACACCGTTTGCTGTCCAGGCATCCATTTCGTGAATAAACGAACGCAGGAACAAAGGAACCGTCGCCCAGCACAAAAGCGACGCCACCAGTGCCCCGGAACCGGACCAATCAAAACTCATTCCCCGCGATGGATTCACAAAAGTCTCTCCCGTCCGATGGCCGAACAAACGTTGTTTGCCTGGCGGTTCTTATTTTTTTTCTACACACGAAATAAATATGGGAACGAAATTGATCAACAAAGGGACCCGACAAGTAAGCGATCCATTTCCAGATTCGTTTCGGTAGTTTTCCTTTTCGCACAACACGTTCCATATCAAAACCGGCGAACTGGAGAATTTCTGTCGCTTCCCGGCGGGAGTAGAGACGAAAATGACCGCAGAATCCGAATTCTTGCAGCTTTTGATATGCGCGAAGCGGGCTGTCCTGATAGTCTCGTCCCAACAGAAACCGAATCCGATCCATGGGTGTGATATTGGGAATACTGAAAAGAAGCAATCCTCCCGGCTTGAGTACGCGCGATATCTCCAGGATCGCATGGATCGGATTGTTTCGCAGGTGTTCGAATACTTCCGTAAATACTGCGACGTCGCAGGTTTGATCCTCAAATGGGAGCGGTTCGCGTTCGATATCCAGCCGAATGACCGGAATCCCGAATGTTGTCATCAACGGCAAGATCGCATCCGGCGAAATATCGACGCCGGTCACCGAATAACCCATTTTTTTCAACAGGATGGTCAGGTGCCCCGGGAAACTGCCGACCTCCAGAATCCGTGCCGCCGAATCGACGTCCTCGAACAGAGAAAATACCATCAGATAATGCTGAGTGTGCGAGCGGAGGTATTTTACCCAGATTTCCCGACGTTCTTCCGGCAACAGCGAGGCATCCTGTTCGAGATTCCGAAGAATTTTTCTGGTTTTTTCAATTTTTTCGGAGAATTTCGGCGAAATGGGAGGATGCATTTCAATGCAATCTCACTTTGTTGGGCAGCCGGCCGGTATGGATGAACTACCGGACATGCGCCCATCCTACCGGGGGTGAGCGATGCACTCAACGGAGGTGCTTCCGAGGCTTTGATCTTGTTCCAGCGAAGGGTTTTGTGTAGCCTGAAAATGATGATTCTATTCATCCTTCGGAGGTGGCATCATGGAGAAAATCGCCGAAACCGATTATCCGGTGATGGATGTCATTCAACGTCGATGGAGTCCTCGGGCGATTTCCCACCGCCCGGTGGAGCCGGAGAAGCTGCGGAGTATTTTCGAGGCCGCACGGTGGGCGCCGTCCTGTTACAACAACCAGTCCTGGCGATTCCTGGTCGCTACGCAAGAGGATCCGGCGGAATATGAGCGGATGCTGGGGTGCCTGGTGGAACAGAATATCCGCTGGGTGCGATTTGCGCCTGTCCTCACGATTTGTGTCGCTCCTCTCAACATGGAGTTTGACGGAAAACCGAACCGTCATGCGTTTTTTGATGCCGGATTGGCCTCCGAAAATATGATCCTTCAGGCGGTGGATTTGGGATTGTGCATACACCCCATGGCAGGCTTCTCTCCTGATCGGGTGCGGGAAATCTACCATGTGCCGGAAGGATTCGAGCCGATCACCGCCTTTGCCGTCGGCTATCCGGGGGACCCCGAATCGCTGCCCGACAATCTCAAGGAGGCGGAATATGCACCACGCACACGCAGGCCGATTCGCGAGTTCGTGTTCACTGGGGATTGGGGGCAGACGGCTCCGGTGGTTCAGGAATAGAATCCAACTTGTGCTGGCGGTTCATCTACGATTCTCGATTTTGTGATAGACATCCAGCCTCCGATCGATCTCCAATTTTTCCTCGTCAGTGAGATCGACGCATTCGGGAACCTGGGCGATACTATCCCAAATATCCTGAGCGAGTTGGATGCGCTCCGAGACGGTAAGGTTGAGAATATCCTTTTCTGCAAACATGTCCGGCGTCCTCCATCAAGTGCAGGATCCATTTTCGTGAGGGATTCTTCTACCCGGAACTCGCCAACACCCAAATCCCCCTATTTCAAGGGATTTCGCCACTTGACAGCAGGAAAGCGTGAAAAGTCGGTATCGGTGGACATCAGTTCGCAACCGTGTTCAATGGCCAATGTCGCCAAGTGCGCATCGGTCACGAGGTTTGCCACGGCTTGTCCCTCGACGAGCATTTTTCTAAAGACGGTCCAATGTCGACTTGTCGGATGAACAATACGTGTGCAGGGCTGATCCAGCCAGCTTTGCACACAGGAAAGTGCCTGATTGAGGGACAGCGGATGCTTGAAAATGCGCGGATTTGTGCTGATGCGAATGAATGCGCCGAGAACGGGCCAGCAGAAGCACACTGGAGAATCGCCGGACAGCCGGGAATCCAACCATTCGCGCGCCTTTGTGTGGCAAGGACTCAACTCGTCCTGGGCATACAGGAGGATGTTGACATCCACGAGGATCATCGGTGATCCTCCCCCTCGACCTGGGCCAGAAGCTCCTGGATGTTGTCCAGATTCATGCCGGGTTTCAGTCCCATTTTATGGGGCCGACTTCGATAAGGCCGACTCCGCGGGGGATTCTCAACCGCCTGCAGTCCGACGCGCAACGCTTCGTTTACCACGCGGCGGAAGGGTGCGTTGATCTTTGCCGCAAGCGCTCTTGCTTCGTCCAGAACATCGTCGTCTATGGTCAGCGTTGTTCTCATGCTGTCATCATAGCACCAAGAATACTGATGTCAAGGCATCATATTGCTCTTTCCCCATCACTCCTCCGTCCTGAAGATCGGCTCCAGACCGATGGACCGGCGTTGAATGTCCGCCTGTTCCTCGACGGTTAACGGTGCGAATCGTTCCGCGATTTCCAGGGCGCGGAAAAACAGATCCGCGTGGCCGGGTGGAACCGCCGCCGTGATATTGTGCGACAGGGTCCAGCGCAAGGCCGATTCCTGCTCCACCGGATCGGTAATCGGCTCGTACCAGCATTTCGGATACTCCGTGCTGTCCGCCTTGTCCTTGGGACGTTTACAACGCGCCAGGGCTTTGAGTGCAAGACAGGCTACTCCTTTCTCTTCTGCCTTCCGAAGGACTCTCGATCCGAAATGCCCTTGATAATACGCAACATAGTTCAGCGGAAACAATACGCTATCGAATTCGAAAGCATCCATTACCCGTTCCGCCGCCTCCTCGGAATGCATCGAGAATCCGATGTACCGGATCAGCCCCTTTTCCCTCGCGTCGACAAACGCTTCCAGGGCGCCGTTCGGCCCTGTCACACGCTCCACATCCTCGGAGGTTGCCAGCCCATGGAGTTGATACAGATCAATATGGTCTGTGCGGAGGACTTTCAGCGAGTTGTGCAGCTCTTTCACTGCGCCGTCTTTGCCGCGTTCCAAGGTCTTACAGGCCAGGAATACTTCCTTTCGATACGGTTCCAGGGCAGGCCCCAGCCGGTCCTGGGCGTTGCCGTAGCTGGGGGCGACATCGAAATAGTTCACACCTCGCTCCACGGCCTGTGCAACCCACCGATTCGCATCGGATACCTCTTCATTCGCGACAATAATCCCGCCGAATCCGATAAGAGAAAGTTTCTCTCCGGTCCGTCCCAAAGGACGTTTCTTTAATTTTCCGGTCATCGTGTTGCACCTCATCGGTCTCTGTGGAGAACTGCAATCGACCAGACCGGTTGCCGATCCAAGTAAAGGAATCGCAGCGCTTTGAAGAAATGCCCGGCGTTTCATCGGTTACATCCTCGCCAGAATCGTTTGTAGTTTTTCGATATATCGGGGAACATCGGAGATCGGATCGTTCGCGCCTTCATATTCCAGCGCGACATACCCGCGATAGCCGCCATCGGCAAGAATTGTAAGAATGCGTTTGAAATCCGCCTCGGTTTTCTGGCCCCCCTGTGGCTGTATATGAACCTTTACCTGGACCGTCATGGTATACGGAAGCACCTTCGCCATATCCGCGTAGGGATCGGCCGTATGGAAGTTCCCCGTATCGAGGTTCACTCCGAACCAATCCGACTCGACTTTTTCAACAATGGCCAGCACACTGTCGGCATCGGGGACAATGCCGCCGTGGTTCTCCAGGGCAAGGAACACCCCTCGCGTTGCCGCATACGCACAGGCTTCCTGTGTGGTTTCGATGGCGTTTTTCTGTGCCTGCTCCAGGGTCATGTCCGATCCCTTGGGGATGCCACCTGCGAAGATTCGGATGGTCGGCGCTCCAAGAAGGGCCGCATGGTCGATCCAATTCTTTACATGTTGGATTTCTTTCTCGCGTTCGGGACCGGGATTGTGCGTAAATGTATTGCCCACAGCAGTTCCGGAAATGTCTAATCCCAGCAGGAATGCTCGCCGTTTGTAGTCGATGATCCATTCATTGGTGAGGGGATCCGGGAAATAGTAGGAGGTTGGTTCTGCGCCATCCAACCCCATTGTTGCACAGGCCTCCAGAAAATCATACATAGTCATTACTCCGCTTTTGAAATGATCCCGATAGGAATAGGCGGCGCAGCTGAGTTTCATGCGCGTGCCTTTCACCCCACGTTGAATGGGCGCTATGGCCTGGGCTGTTTGTGAAGTCACCCCAAGCGCGGAAGTTCCCAATGTCGCGGCAATACTGCTCTGAATGAACTCTCTGCGGGAAAATGAAAATAGCATGGTCGATTCCTTTCCTCTGCTTTCAATTTGTTCGGCCTCTCAGACTGATTCTATATTACACCTGCCCGGTTGTGCAACGAAGATGAATGGAGAAAAGCCGGGGGAGACTCGGTGGCTGTGATGAGGACCTTGCCGTTGACCCGAGTCGGGGCCGGTGAGAGACTCATTTGACTTGATTCCATTGGGAATAGGACGAATCGGTCCATTAGAGCATTTCAAGTTGCAAATGGAGGTTTATTCAAATGCGCAGCGATGTGATGAAACTCGGCCCGGAAAAAGGGCCTCATCGGTCTCTCTGGATGGCGACAGGACTGGCCCGAAAAGATCTCGACAAGCCCATTATCGGGATTGCGAATTCATACAATGAGATTATCCCCGGTCATGTGGATCTGAATAAGATCTCGGCGGCGGTCAAGCGCGGGGTACTGATGGCCGGTGGGACACCGGTCGAGTTCGGGACGATTGGGGTTTGCGACGGAATCGCGATGAACCACCTGGGAATGCGGTATTCGCTGGTGAGCCGCGAGGTGATCGCCGATTCCGTAGAGATTATGGCCCAGGGCCATCCGTTCGATGGGATTGTCCTTGTGTCGAACTGCGACAAGATTACACCGGGGATGCTTATGGCCGCCCTGCGCCTGGATATCCCGGCCATCCTGATTACCGGCGGGCCGATGCTGGTGGGATTTGACCTGGGTCTGTTCCGGGGTAAGTATCCGGGGATGGGGGATCCTGTCATGGACCTGAACTCCCTGTTCGGGCGCATCGCGCCGGTGAAATCGGGCAAGATACCGGAAGACGTGTTTGAGGAGAGCTGCCGGTCGGCCTGTCCCGGCGCCGGTTCCTGTGCCGGTATGTTCACGGCGAACACCATGAGCTGTCTCTCCGAGGTTCTGGGGATTGCCTTGCCCGGAAACGGAACGATTCCGGCTGTCCACGCTGACCGTATTCGTCTCGCTCAGGCTGCCGGAGAGCAGATCATGGAACTTGTGAGGAAGGCGATTACTCCCAGGCAGATCCTAACGCGCAAAGCCTTTGAAAATGCCATTGCGCTGGACATGGCATTCGGCGGCTCCACAAATACCGCGTTGCACCTTCCCGCGCTGGCCTATGAGGCCGGTTTGTCTCTCCCTCTCTCGGAATTCAACACGATTAGCGCCCAGACTCCACATATTTGCAATATGGCGCCGGGCGGCCCCTGGCATCTGGAGGACCTTCATCGGGTCGGCGGTGTCTCGGTGATTCTCAAGGAATTGATGAAGGGAAAACTCCTCGATGGCGGCACATTAACAGTCACCGGAAAGACCCTGGCAGAAAATCTGGCATCCGCGCCCGACTGCGATGGAACCGTGGTGTGCTGCCTGGACAAGCCGGTTCATGCAACCGGGGGGTTGTGCTGCCTGTACGGCAATCTTGCTCCCGATGGGAGTATTGTAAAAGCCTCTGCCGTATTGCCCGAAATGTTGAAACACTCCGGTCCCGCGCGGATATTCAATTCCGAAAGCGAAGCTTGTGATGCGATGCTCGGCAGCCGAATCAAGGCCGGTGATGTAGTGGTGATTCGCTATGAAGGTCCAAAGGGCGGCCCCGGAATGCCCGAAATGCTTACCCCAACATCCGTTGTGAAGGGAATGGGAATGGCCGATAAGGTCGCTCTGATCACCGACGGGCGATTCTCCGGCGCAACAACGGGCGCCTCCATCGGGCATATCTCCCCCGAAGCCATGGAAGGCGGACCGATCGGTCTTCTCAAAGAGGGGGACATTATTGATATCGACATCCCCAACCGGTCGCTTAATGTTCGACTTTCGGAGGAACAAATGCAGCAACGAAGGGCGGCCTGGAAACGCCCCGAAGCCAAGATCAAGGTCGGCGTCATGGTGCGGTACGCCGAGGCTGTTTCCTCCGCAGCCGACGGCGCTGTGCTGAAACAGAGAGCCTGACAGGGTGTAGCCAAACAGCGGCTCGCCGCAAAGTGGTGATGAAATAATGGCGCGCAGTAGATGTCGAAGAGTCTTGCGATATCCGGGCAACCCCCACCGGACCTCCCCCGATCTCCAGGGGAGGAACCGCTGCCCCAAAGTTTGCAGGAGACACAGAGGGAGTTATGCTCGTTGATTGCGCAAGACAACAGGCTGGAAGACTGTGCCACTGAGACTTCCTCACCCCAGCCCGCTTCCGGGGGACGAGGGAATAGCAATGCGGATACTGAAGAAGTGGCGGGTAATGCCCCGGATCGCTTTGAAGAAGGGGATTTTCGAACCGCGCTTCTCCTGGCAACTGCCGCCTTTGCTCTGTTCTGGTTTTTCCGTGCCGCAGAAATGACCGGCGGCGACAGCGATCAATGGTGTCGTGAAATCGAAGGCGGAATCTGGCTGCGCAAGCGGCAGATGTTCTCCTTCGGCGCGATGCAATTGACTTACACAATCACGCACCGGCTGTGGGGTTGGGACGGGCGTTGGGCGATCAACCTGGTTTCCTCCCTGGCCGGTTTTGCCTTTGTGTATTGGGCATGGCGATTCGTGGGAGCCGGGAGTCGCCGATGGATGGCCCTCGCACTGATCGGTTCATCCGGATTCATGCAGCTGTTTTATGGGCATATTGAGACTTATGCTATGCCCACAGCCTGCCTGATGTTGTTTTTCCTGACTTGCCGACGGTATCTTGCCGGACAGGTCCGTGCCATCACGGTTGGGGCGGTGTTTTCGCTGGGGATTTTTTTTCATTTGATTTTCTGGTTTCTTTCCCCTGTTTTCATTCCATTACTCCTGCAAAGTCGCCATCGCAGACGGGAGGCCCTGCAATTTTTCGTCGGCTTGACCCCGGCAATTCTACTGACTCTGGTTTTGTTCCGATTCGATATCGGCAACGGCGAAATGGTGGGAGACCGGTTCATGTCTCTTTTCGCTGTCCCGGAAAATGTGAAGCAGGGAGGTGTGAAGAAGCGCTATGCTCTGTTTTCGATGGACCACCTCTATGACTGGCTGTGGTTTGCCTGGAATAGTTCGCATCTCACAACCCTGATTGTATTGGCAGGTGTGATCCTCCGGAGAATTCCCGGGAAATCCTGGTCCGTGGTACTGATTGTGTCCCTGGTTTGTTTCTTGATATTCACATTGATCTGGCATCCTGATCGCGGGCGAATGGACTGGGACCTGTTCAGTTTTACCGGGCTGCCCATGGCGCTTTTGGCGGTCGATATTCTGGAACAGTGTCAAGTGCGATGGGTTCGGTTTGCCGTATGGGGGCTGATCGGCATCTCCGCGTTTCTACTTGGAGGAAAAGTAGTGGATGCCGCACGTCTCGGCCGACGGGGAGAAGGAACCATTCTGATTCATCTGCCGAATTCCCTCGAGGCGAATCTATGGACCATTATTCTGGACGGACATGCAAAAGGCTCCGAAATCCGTCATGTGCTCGAAGGCTCCCACGAAGTGTCTGTTTATTATGGGTCGAACGGCAAAGCGGCAAAGTTTTCGGAACGAATTGAGGTCGAACCGGGAGGGGTATACGAAGTTTATGTGCCTCAAGAGGATTCGATGGAGGAAGAACCGTAAAGTCTCATTGGCTGGGCTGGGCGCTTCGGATATCCGCATGAACGTCGTAAATCCCGCCGGAGCTGAAAAATGCGATCGTCTCATTGCGAACAGGAACACGCTGGCCGTTCAAGATGGCCTCTTCCACAACACTATCCGCAGGCAGTCGCAAATGAAGATGGACCTGTATCGGGTGATCCAGTTCGGGAATGGTGATCGAGCCGAAAAGAATGTCCCAGGAGAGGCGCTGCAAATAGAACGAAATCACTCCAAACTGGGAGGGCGCATCGGCGATAGAGACCGTACAGCCGGGATTCAGCCAGGAACGATGAATGCCCGCTGCCAGGTGCAGCTTGTTCTTCTGCTCCCAGAGAAGGCTTTGTCGAAACAGAAGGACATACCCTGCCGCTGTTTCCGCATCCGGCATTTCTCCATAGCCCTGCCGAGTGTCGGGGGCAACTTGTTCCGGCCAGGTCTTGGTGCGCTGAGCGTGGTTGAGAAGCGCGTACAGGACCTCCGGCGACCGATCCCATCGCTCGAGAGTCATAAAACACCCTGCCACATCCGAAGAACGGGACAGGTCAATGCTTTGCGGTCGCGAACCCGGATCGATGAACAAATCTTCCTGTTTGTTCCTGTCGATCCAATTCAGGGTCGCAACCAATTCGGGCAAGTCTGAGAAGGTATCCAGCGGATAAATCGCATTGAGATTATCCAGGATTCCTGTGGTATCGGATGCGTCGGGGGATGAGGGGAGAAATCCTTTGTCGCTTACGAAAACTCTTCGGATCGACCTGGACAGATCTCCGTGATAGCGGCGATACCGAAGTTCCCATCGACGAGTATCCTCCGTCTCGCCGATCCGCGCCGCGATTTCCATTCCCAGATTCAGGGCCTGGATGGCCCAGAAATCATAGCCGTAATGGTATTCTTGCGTTGCATTCCCAATAGTGGGCCTTCCAGGCAGGAGACCAAACCTGGAATCGTTTCGAGGCGGCGAGGAATAAAACCTTTCTTTCTCTTTTTCCCGATTCTGAACGATCCATTCGCACGCCTTGGAAACGGTGGGATAAATGGAACGCAAGTATGGATCGCTTCGGCTGACCGTTCCCTCAAGCCAGAGCGCCCAAATGACCTGTCCGGCGCTGTCCCAGCCAGGCTCCGAATGGATCCATCCTCCGTCGGAATTCTGGCGATTCCGAAGAGCCTCCAGGCTTTCCCGTGCGGCCCATCCATACCCCGACAAACTCAAGGCCGCGCTGATATACGCCTGTTCCCGAACAGAGGAAGAACGTTTCCGTCTTTCTCCTTCTCCGAACAGGCAATCCTGCAAAAGGAACAATTGGGCAAGACAGGCTCGATAACAATCCACAACAGTTCGATCGGGGACCGAGATATAGACGCCCTGATCGAGCAAGAGATGCCAACCGGATCGAACCTGTTCCAAAAGCCCCTTTGGATTGATCTGAGCGAAATCCACATTATCGGGAGTTTCCCACGGGACCAGCATCGTGATCGATCCCCGACCCGCCGGGGGAATAACCATCCGCAGAATGCCGGCCGATCCGCCGGATTTCCGCATGTCCGGACTTCCACATGCGACCTGGTACAGGATCGACACTCCATCCTTGCCGGTAATCAGGGCAGTTCCCAGCTCCTCTACATCCGGCCGGCCTTCAAAAACCCAGATCGCATTGACGAACGCTTCCTGGTGAGGACTTTTCTCATTGGCAGCGCAGACAATGTCCACCCAATTGTCCGCGTTCATGTCCTGTGCAAGAAACTGCACTGTGACCGGCTTGTCTTTTCCGGATATCTCCGCCGGGTCGATTTTAACGGGGCTGTCACCCTCGACCAGGAGATCGAGCAGGCGATTCCCCGGTTTTTCCCAATACCCTTCGCATAAACCGATTACCACAGTGTAGATCCGGTTCGGCTTACACGGGAAACGATACTGAATCGGTCTCCCGTACCAACCGATTGCCGCATCGTAAAATGCCGGATTCAATCCATCGAGAGACGCGCTCCATTTGGGCAGCACACCATGCCATCCGACCTCCCCCAGGGTTGGCCTGTATGATTCCACGGACATTTCCGAAACCGATACCGCCCAATCTTTCATCAGGTAAGCCCGAACGCCTTCGGAGTTCTCCAGGATCAATCCGCGTTCCGTTGATTTTGCGCTTCCCGTTCCGAACCGGACTGAGCAAAAAACCTTTTGCGCCACCGGCTTGGGATTCAGAATCTCCACCTGGAAAACATCGCATGGACCCGCAAAGGTTTCTGCTGAAAATGCGGTTTTGCGAATCTGCAACTCTTCGCAAGTTCCCCGCGTACGAACAATAGGCAGAAAATCTTCCTCCAGGTCCTGACGCCAATTTGCGTCAAGCGTCGGTTGATGACCATCGACGGAAAGGATTCGAAACTCCAGCGGGCGCTCATCGACCAACAAAGTCCCATCCGGCATGACCAGAGACTTTCGAATCCCATCTTTGATTCCGATGGGGGTAAGTGAATTCCGATTGGCGTAGCGGAAATCGACAATAGGAAGATCCCCAGAGGCAGACTGGCTCCAGACTCCAAGGGAGAACAGAAACGAGAGGTACAGCCCCCGTTCGATGACCGATGGCTGCGCAAACAACGTTCTTCTGTCCGGTTGCGGGATATCCGTGATTTACAGTGAATTCTTCAATTTGACGTTCGCAAAAAACCATCTCCCACTGTTTCAGAGACGGTCCATCGATCCGCACGAACCGAGATCCGAGTCGGCTCGCCTCGGCAGAACGGTAACGTCAAACCCAATTCAAACTATACCAAAAGATGAGTCAAAGGACCAACCATGTCCCGACCATCGACAGGCACAGAGGCCTGTCCCACCAGTTTTTCCAGTGGGACAGGCCTCTGTGCCTGTCAATAGGCGAGGAGTGCAGGCTGTCATTCCGAACGAATGTGAGGAATCTCCGCAGAGCATCCGATCCCGGCTCGAACCGAGCGCCTATCCTATCACCTCCGGTTTCAGAACTGCCGAGCCATGCTGAACAAGTCCTTTCCACAGATCGAGAATAGAACGTCTTGTTTTCGGGACGGGCTTTTCGCAGGCCGGGTCCCAGCCCCTGAAGTTCCAGCATTGCACGCGACCGTAATACGCCAGGTTGATCGCCAGCACATACGGCCAGGTCAACCATCCGTTTGGGCGGCTGAGGTGTCTCCACACACGCCGGACAATTCGCCACGGACGATAGAACTCGCGGGTCACCCAGTCATGGCCCGCCTGCAATGCCTCCGCCGACATCCCGGCAGGCTGGAACACCGCATGATGAAAATCATAATGCGACCAGTCCTTGTCCAGGATTCGATCCGACATGGCGGGATATTGCGCCGTGCCCGGTAGAGGAGTGAGGATCGAGGTCTGAATCAGGTCGATTCCCAACCGGTCCAGCATGTCCAGCGTCCTGGAGAACACTTCGGGACTGTCCTGATCGAATCCGAATACAATCCCCGCTTCCACTCCGATTCCATGCGAATGGAATACGCGAATTCTTTCTTGATAATCGGCAGTCCGGTTGATGGTTTTGCCCATATCATCGAGATTCCGATCGGAGAATGTCTCGATTCCGACGAATACTCCGATACACCCGGCCTGCGCCGCCAGTTTGACAAATTCAGGATCATCGGCCATGGAAAGAGAAACCTGTGTGATCCACCGTTTCTTGAGCGGAATCATCTCGCGAAACAGGCGGGCCGCATACTCGCGGTCGGCAATCAGATTATCATCGACGAACATGAAGAATTTCGTGGGAATACCTCGGATTTCCTCAAGGACTTTCTCCACAGGACGCTTCTTGTGAATATGCCGATTGAATGCAGACACGGAGCAGAAAGAGCAACGGTGGGGACAACCTCGTGTGGCCTGCACGGCATGGCGGGTCGAATACCCCTTACTCGGAAGCAGATGACGCGGGAGTTTTTTCAACGAAGAGAGATCGACCGGCTGATTTGAGCGATAGATGCCTCCCAGGCATCCATTCTGCGCATCCTCAACCACCCTGGGCCAGATTCCTTCCGCCTCTCCGGCTACCACGGCATCGCCATGTTGGAGCGCCTCCTCCGGGCAGAAAGTGGGGTGCATCCCGCCCAGGACCACCGGGATTCCCAGTGCGCGGAAACGGGAGGCCAATTCATAAGCGCGCGGGGCCAGCGCGGTCATGCAGGTGATCCCGACCAAGTCGAATTTCTCATCCCAGGGGATCTCGTCGATCTGCTCGTCTACAATGCGGATCTCCGCGCCGGAAGGGGTTTCGGCGGCCACGCTGAGAAGGCTGAGCATCGAGAACCGAAAGGTCTTGCCGTTAAACAGGCGATTTCGACCGACTGTTTTCCAGTTTCCACTTGCCGGGGCGATCAACAGAATTTTCATAATGTTCTTCTCCCTTCTGTTGAGAGATATATTGTATACATATCAACATTCTATTCAAAAAAGAAAACCGGCCCATTGCCGGTTTGTTTCCGAGAAACGATCTACCGAGTTCGCAGCGACTTTCGGATGCGCTCCAGGAACGTAATCAGCTGCATATTCTCTTTCTCCGAGAGTGTTCCCATGATTTCCTGAACCCGTGCGAAATAAGCCTGTTCCGCACGATCCAGAACCGAACGGCCTTTGGGCGTCAACCGGACCCGGTTTACCCGCCGATCCGTCGTGTCCATCACACGCCGGACCAGCCCGGCCTGTTCCAGGCGATCAGTCAAACCCGTGATATTCGAGCGATTTACGAGAAGCATTCGGCCCAGGGCTGTCTGGTTCAGCTCGCCGTCATCGCTCTGGTACTTCAGGAGCATCAGGACATTGAACTGGGCATCGGTAATCCCGAACGGGCGCATGATCCGGTGACCCTCTTTGACCAGCAGGGAGCCGGTGAGTACAACGCTCAGCATGGCCGCATGAAGAGGGTTCTCAATAGGGCGTTGGAAACCTAATTCCTTCTGGAGACTCATTTTGTCTTCCCAAACCTGCCGGGTCTCAGGACCAAAAACTTGGGAAAATCCGGCGTCGATTTATGGTTCATATCTATATTGTTAACATATAAATATGTTTTGTCAAGCCCCCAGATGGAAATTTTCAAAAAAAATTTTGGGCGGGGGGAAAAGGGAAGGGAGAATAGGACGGATGGGATGAACAGGGTGGATCCGGGTCGGCGGTGTCCATTCGGCTCTTACCTCCGTCTTCTACATAAACGCGGAGGGGAAAAAAAGGGGTCTCCCGAAAGGAAAGGGGGGCAAGCCAGCTGTTCCGATGAAATGCAGGACAAGGCAACGTCTGCGTTGCCGCATTCCAACGACTGCAATTTGAGCCTGCTTGTGTTAAACCCTCTTGGAAAGTGACCCATTTGTCGGTTTAATTGCTGCCCCACCCCAGATCCTTGTACCAACCTCCGCCCCGCCCAGCGTGAATCGCCTTGTCAGCCGTGGTCTCCCCCCTTCTCACTCTGCACTTTTCTTCACTCCCTCCCCCATCTTTCCTATTCTCAATTCTTAATTCACCCTCCTCCCCAATGACTGCACAATCTCTGCCAGTTCCTCGCGGATCTCATGGATCTGCGACACATAACCCGCAGAAACCGGGGTCGGTTCCGTTTCTTCCTTTGTCGTCGGTTCGGGGTGATTGGCGGCCTCACGCTCCGCGCGGACTTGGGCAAGGCCGCCCCGAAGTTTCCGTTCCGCACCATCCAGAGTATAACCCTCGTTGTATAGAAGGTGGATAATCTCATACAGCAGATCGAGATCGGCCCGCGTGTATTTGCGTTGGTTGCCGCCCACTCGTTTCGGATTAAGCCGAGAGAACTTTGTCTCCCAGTACCGAAGCACGTGCGGTTCGATCCCCGTGTACTCGCTGACCTCGGAAATGGAATAGAAAATCTTGTTTGGAAGATCGGGCGGTGGGGATGTGATGGGCATGATCTTTTCCTTTTCGCCGACTCGCTGTGTATTCCCTCATCCCATCGGAATCGACAAATCGGCAGGGCCATTTTAGAGAAACAACAGGCCATGTCCGACTCCATGAATGTTCACACTACTTTAACATTCTGAAAAATAACATGATAGAGGCACTTTGGTCAAGTAGTTTCCAGGAAAAAAGTTCCAAGAAACGTCAAAAGAGGAAATAACGTCCATCGGAAGCCAAAACTCACAGCCCCATTCCTCTTTGAGAGTACCTTCCTGTTCTGGTAAAAAAAGGCATTATGGATGCTAATATCCTCTGAAACAGCCATAATGGAGAACTTTTCAATGCCACCCAAACCCAAGGATTGCCCGAACCAGGAAGAAAACAAGAAGCGCTGCACCTGCACTTATGAACCGTGCCCCCGAAAATATCTCTGCTGTGAGTGCGTGGCCTATCACCGTTCCCTCGGTCAACTGCCCGACTGCCTGCAAAAGTAATCTTTTGCGTCTTGAAAGCAAGGGGCGGGCCTGAGGATTCATCGCATGGTAACCGGCTGTTCTGTATGGTCTTACAGCGATATTTCCGACAGAGGTTTCGGTCTGTTCAAGCGTCGCATTTTCGCTGCCCTGGAGGAGTTCGGCTGGTCCACTCGTTTGGCCCTCGCGGAACTGCTCTCCCCCGGCGCTCAGGACAAATTGCGGGATGACCTCCTTGCCGATTCCTCTGATTTTCTTCTACTTATCAACCAAACATCCAACCATTTCTACTGCCAATACCTCAAGATCGATCCGCGCGAAGATCAGCATCACCGCACCAAAATCCTCTGGTTCCTCGACGATCCCCGTTTTTACGTAAATCAGGAATTCGCTCCAGATGAAATTGTATGCCTGTTTGATGACACGTATCTTGAGGCCGTGAAAGGGTTTAATCCCCGCAGATTATTGCACTTCCCGCTCGCCGCCGACCTGTCCGAACCGGGAAAACCGGATGAAAAATACGCCTGTGAGGTGGCCTTTGTGGGCGGTCTTCAGGACCAGGCTTATCGAAGAAAGCAACTGCCTGAGGAAATGCAGCGTTACACAGAACGCCTGGTTGAAGCAAAGCTGGCCACACCAACAAAGAGTTTCGACGATCTCACGGAAGAGATCCCCTACGCACCGGGGAAGCGTATTCAGTTGGACCCTGCTGTTCGTCATTTTCTCTATTGGGAAGCCAACAACCGCCGCCGTCTGCGTCTTCTGGAACAGTTGACGGAGCTCGACTTACGCATTTACGGCAACGAGGACTGGCTTCCTCTCACAGAGAATTCTCCCTTGCGAGAGAGATTCCTTGGGCGAATTGACCCGATAAAGGAACTTCCTTCCCTTTTCGCTTCCGCGCAGGTCAACATCAATATCCATAGCGTTCAATGCTATGGCAGTTTAAACCAGCGGGATTTCAATGCGCCGGTTGCGGGCGGTTTTCTGCTTTCAGACTGGGTTCCGGGAGCGGGACGCTACTTTCAATCTGAAGAAGAGGCCGCGTACTATTCGGGAATTGAGGACTTGCGCGCCAAAGTGCGCTATTATCTGGATCACCCGGCAAAACGCGAGGAAATCATCCGTGCGGGCCGGGAACGGGTCCTGCGCGACCATACATACAAGCAACGGGTGCATCAGTTCCTGGAAACACTGGGACTGATGTAATCTATTCATTATTAAGAACATAAAGCGGTATTTGGAGGTCTTTTCGATGACAAAACGGTTTGTCTCTGTTTTCGCGGCTGCAATTTTGATTCTCGGAATAGCAGTGGAAGTTTGGACTGAGGAGGCCAGGCCGGAGAAATCTGAGGAGGAAAAGGTTGAGAACTCAGAGAAAGCCGAAAGCTCTGATGAGAAGAAACCCGTGTTGCCGAAGTTGACCAAAGAGGAAATCGCCGACTTGGAGGGTATCGTTGTCGGAGTATCCCTGCTGACGCGCACCCACCAGTTCTACCGGGATCTGGAAGCCGGGCTGAAAGCCAGAGCCAAGGTGTACAAAATCGAATTGCGTATTGACTCCGCGGAGTTCGATCCCAACCGTCAGGCGGATCAGCTGGACAACTATATTGTACAGGGGGTGGATGCCATCCTGGTTTGCCCCTGCGACTCGCTGAGCATCGGCACAAGCATTGAGAAGATCAACAAAACCCAAATCCCTGTATTTACAGCAGATGTAGCGGCGAAATCGGGCAAAGTTATCTGTCATATCGCCAGCGACAATGTGGCGGGCGGAAGGCTGGCTGCCAAGGCGATGGGAGAGGCATTGGGAGAAACCGGCGGGGATATTGTCGTGATCGATCACCCGGCGGTCATGTCTGTAATCGACCGTATGAAGGGATTCGAAGAGGAAATCAAGAAGTATCCGAATGTGCGAATTGTGGGACGAAATCCCGGATGGGGAAAACGGGATGAGGCGATGCAGGTCATGGAGAACTTCCTTCAAAGCGTTCCGAACCTGGCGGGAGTATTCGGCATTAATGATGACACCGCGTTGGGGGCGCTGGCGGCCATTCAGGCTGCCGGAAAGGCCGGGAAGATTGTTGTTGTGGGCTATGATGCCACACCCGAAGCCCGCGAGAAAATCGACCAGGGGCTGATTTATGCGGATGCGATTCAGTATCCCGAGAAAATCGGGACACTCACAATGGATGCTATCGCCTGCTACTTCGCCGGCAAGAAAATCCCCAAGAGTCTGCCGGTGGAGTGCGGGCTATACGGCCCGAAACAGCCGTGACCTGTCGCGCGTTTTCCTGCGAATTTTTTTCAACTCTTCTCTATAGATTTTGTGAATATCTGCCGATATAATAAGATACGGTATAATTTGTTTGGCGGGGGTGGTTTGAATGGAAAATGCTGTGATTTTTCTTTTCAATTCGTTCTACGATGTCCTGACTTCCCCGGTGTTCCTGCCAAGATGTCAAGGTCCCGGAAAACCTTCTTTCGGTTTTGATTTCTATACGGTTGCGAAAGTAGATCCCAAAATCGTTCTGACGGTTTTGGGCGGGATTACTACTCTAGCCCTTTTGATCATTTACGGCACATATCGCTATCAGCGATGGTGCAAGTTCAAGGAATTCGAGAACGAAATGAAATCGCTCGACTTGAACCCCGATCAGGAAGGCACGCTTGGGGATATGGTGCGGCGGTACCAGATCGGCGAACCGGTCCAGATTCTATACTCTCCGAAGCTGTTCGATGACTTGGCGACGGCCGAGATGAGGCGGATTCTGGGAAGCCAGGGTTCGGTAGAAACAAAGCAGAAGTTCATCGACGCCATTTACGATATCCGAACGAAGACTTACCACCCTGATTGGACTGCCGCCATGTCCACGGAAAACTCTTCGTTCGGCCGGTAGCGACTCCGAAATCTATTCACTTTCTTATCAGCCCAACCAAACGCGAAGAAGTCCATAAGCCCAAATCCCGGTATAGCAAATCAGTTGCTGGACTCGACTGAACCGATCCGCGTTCCTCGCAAAGCGAAACAGCGCAAGAGTCCAGATCCCCATCATCAATTCCGAAAGCATTTCCGGTGAGAACAGGTGACGGAACGGATTGGTGATCGCGTAAAGCGTAATGTTCCTATCCGGCGGCCAGTCATATTGGACAAACGGCATCCAGAGCGGAAGGAAAGATCCCAGATCACCCGCCAAATGAGTCGCATGACCGGCGAACCAGCCCCACGCACTTTCTTTTCCCCACAACCATCCGACCAGTACGGAACACACCACCACCGATGGAATGCTGTGCATGAAGTACCGCCCGTATGGAGTGATCTGCAAGAGATCATTCAGGCCCTTGTCGATGACATCGGGGACAAGAGAGGCGATGATCGCCACAGGTAGGGACACCTTGAAAAATCGCGCGGAAGAGGCCGCAAAAGCCAAATGACCTGGAATGGGATACATCAACTCCCCCCTGTGTGACGGAATCTCCCTGGTTTATCGTCGCAGGGGCGATACGGGGTATCTGTCATGTTCTCCGAAACACCAGCACACAGTTCTGACCGCCGAAACCGAACGAATTATTGAGTGCAACAGAGATCTTCGCTTCACGCGCCGTGTTTGGAACGCAGTCAATCCGGCATTCCGGGTCCTGGTTGTCGAGGTTGATGGTCGGCGGGATGATCCCCTCTGTGATGGTTTTCACACAAACACAGCTTTCGAGAGCGCCCGCCGCGCCCAGCAGATGCCCGGTCATGGACTTTGTGGAGCTGACGGCAACCTTTTTTGCGTGTTCGCCGAACAGGGCGTTGATGGCCTGCGCCTCGGCCACATCGCCCACTGGGGTTGAGGTTCCATGAGCATTGATATAGTCCACCTCTTCCGGGGAGATCCCCGCGTCTCGAAGCGCGCGACGCATTGCTTCCCGCCCCCCGCGTCCTTCCGGGGCGGGTTGGGATACATGGAAGGCATCTGCGGTCATGCCGTATCCGACAATCTCTGCATATACCACGGCATTCCGTTTCCGCGCATGTTCCAGCTCTTCCAGGACCAGAATGGCAGAACCTTCGCCCATGACAAATCCGTCCCGGTCCTTGTCGAAGGGGCGGCTGGCGTGGGTGGGATCATCGTTCCAGTGTGTGGCGAGGGCTTTCATATTGCCGAATCCGCTGAGTCCGAGTGGGGTAATCGCGGCTTCCGTACCTCCCGCCACCATTAAGTCGGCTTCATCCCGTCGAATCACGTTGAACGCATCGCCGATGCAGTGATTGCCTGTTGCACAGGCTGTCACCACAGAAGTATTCGGCCCGCGTAATCCATGACGCATGGAGATCATACCGGAGGCCATGTTGCCGATCATCATCGGGATCAGAAATGGCGATACCCGTCTCGGTCCCTTCTCCATCAGGATTTCTTTTTGCGTCTCCAGAATCTGCAGGCCGCCGATTCCGGACCCGACAATGCTTCCAAACCGGTCCAAATCCTCTTTGTCCAATTCCAGTCCCGAATGTTCCAGGGCAAGTTTCGCCGCCACGAGGGCGAATCGAACAAAGGGGTCACAGCGCGAAAGTTCTTTGTCGGATGGGTCCAGGTGCGGATCAAGGTTCTTGACCTCGGCAGCGATTCGACAGGCGTAGTTCGTTGTGTCGAAATGAGTGACGGGTCCCGCGCCGCTTCGGCCGCTGATCAGACTCTCCCATACCTCGTCAATGCCGATGCCCACGGGGGAAACGATACCCATGCCGGTAACCACCACTCGTCTGTTCATCATTCCTCCAAAAGATACCCGAGGTATTGATAAGCGAACAGCCCGGTAGGCGGCGGGGCTTTGCGGGCTGCTTGGATTCTATTCTATTCGTTGAAAACGGGAACCCTCAACCGGTGGTTCCGATCCCTTGAATGTTCTGCCGAAATTCGGTTTCTGACGGGTTCGGGCCGCATCAGGCGCGAATTGCGACGCGGGCCACGGTTTCTTATTTCGCGGTCGCGTTTTTGATGTACTCGATGGCATCCCCAACGGTCTGGATCTTTTCGGCCTCGTCTTCCGGAATCTCATCAATCCCGAAATCCTCTTCGAATTTCATGACCAGCTCCACCTGGTCCAGGGAATCTGCGCCGAGATCGCGCGTAAAATTCTTGTCCGGGGTAACCTCGCTGGGGTCTACCTTCAGTCGATCGACAATGATCGCTTTTACCTTCTCTTCAATATCACTCACGGATTGATACCTCCTGGTTAGAGTTGTTTCCTATATATCTTCGTGGTTCCATCGGTTCCCACGGATGATGCCGCAAAAGAGGTAGAATGACATATCTCAATTTGCCAGTCCACCGTCCACCACAATCACTTGTCCGGTAATATAGCCTGCGCGTTCGGAAACCAGAAAGGCTACCAAGTCCGCAACCTCTTGCGGTTTCCCGTACCGGCCCAGTGGAATCCGGCTCATGAGATCTTCGCGGGCTTTATCCGGCAAGTTTGCAGTCATTGCGGTTTCGATAAAGCCTGGCGCGACGGCATTGACCGTAACTCCTCGGCCCGCCAGCTCCTTCGCAGTTGTCTTGGTCAATCCAATCAGCCCGGCCTTGCTGGCGGAATAGTTTGCCTGGCCGGGATTCCCTATGATTCCGACGACAGACGAGATGTTGACAATCCGTCCCCATCGCTCACGGATCATAATTCGTGCCGCTTCCTGAGTGAACAGGAACGCGCCTTTCAGGTTGATATTCAGCACCAAATCCCAGTCGCTCTCTTTTTGGCGGATGAGAAGAGCATCCCGTGTTACACCGGCATTATTCACCAGGATGTCCAGGCCGCCGAATGTGTCCACACAGGCTTTGACAGTCGCGGCAACCTCCTCTTTGGAGGTAACATCCCCTTTAAACCCTTTCAAAGCGCCCTCCGCACCCAGTTCCGACTCGCAGATTCTCAGGTTCTCTTCATCGACATCGACCACGGCGACTCGGCATCCATCGCGCAGCAAGGCTTTTGCAATCTCTTTTCCGATTCCACGGCTTCCGCCGGTAACTAAAGCGATTCGTTGTGTCATGAGATTGAATCTCCGTCATTCAGGATAGAATCGAGTTCGGTCGGCGACCCGACCGAGAGGCAGGGTTTGATAGACCCGCATCCTTTCACCAGCCCGGCAAGCACTTTCCCCGGCCCGATCTCCAGATACCGGTCACAGGAAAATTGCTCCAGGGTTTCCATGGCTTTGACCCACTGGACCGGCGAGTTAAGTTGTCCGGCGAGGTGTTCCCGAATCGTGTCCGGTGAAGATTCCGGCTCGCCGGTCCGATTGGAGATCCAGGGCACGATGGGCGACCGGATCGGGATGGATTTCAAGTACTCCGTAAACTCCTGCACTCCCTCGGAAAGAAGTGGGGAATGAAACCCACCGCTGACCGGCAACGGAACTGCCCGTCGTGCGCCACGTGCCTTAAGAATCTCGCAGATACGCTCGATACAGCTCTTATCGCCGCTGATCACTGTCTGGGTTGGCGTGTTTCGGTTCGCCACTACAACCTCACTTTGTGGATAGATCTCTTTGCATATCTCGTTCACCTGAGACCCGTCCATTCCAATTACCGCTGCCATCCCGCCCGGTTTGCGCAATCCACATTCATACATAATCCGGGCGCGCGTGGCGATGACATTCAGCCCTGTCTCGAAATCCCAAACCTCTGCCGCAAGAAGCGCGGCATATTCGCCTGCGCTGTGTCCGGCGACCGCTACCGGGGTAACCCCATGCTCTTTCAGGTTATGCAACAGCATGGCGCTCAACAGATAAATGCAGGGTTGTGTGTAGACCGTCTTGTCCAGTTCTTCTTTCGGCCCGGTCATGCAGAGGGCACGGATATCCCGCCCGACCACCCGGCCGGCCACCTCCAGCCGGCCTCGGCATGGATGGGAGTCCATCCACTCGGCTCCCATGCCGACCGATTGCGATCCCTGGCCCGGAAAGAGAAACACTGCCCTCATCTACTTTTCAACCGGTTTCCATATAATTCCACAGGCTGGAAGCCTGTGCCACCCGGATTTTTCTTTCCCTCCAACTAGAACTTCATCACCGAAGCGCCCCAAGTCAGGCCGCTTCCGAATGAAACCATCAGCACGAGATCCCTCTCGACGATTCTTCCGTCAATAACCGCCTCATGCAAAGCAATCGGGATGGTCGCCGCGCTGGTGTTGGCGTATTTCTGTACATTCACAACGAAACGGTCCATGGGGATTTCGAGACGCTCCGAAACGCCCTCGATAATTCGAAGGTTTGCCTGATGGGGAATAAGCCAGCGGATGTCATCCTTAGATAATCCACAATGATTCAGGCAATCCACGGCCACCGAGGCCATTACGGTAACAGCATGACGATAAACCTCACGCCCTTTGACCCGAATGTAATGCTGGCCCGCATCGATGGCCTCCCGGCTGATTGGGATGCGGGAACCGCCCGCTTTCTGGATGATGAGATCGGCATATTGCCCGTCCGCACCCAGGATGGTGTGAAGCACACCGTGATCGGGGTCCGGCCCGATGACTGCCGCTCCGGCCCCGTCGCCGAACAGAACACAGGTGGCGCGATCGCCCCAGTCTACTGTCTTGGTGAGCAAATCCACACCGATAACAAGAATCCGTCGGTATCGGCCGGATTCGATATAGGCCTGCGCCACGGAGAGCGCGTAAAGAAATCCTGTACAAGCCGCGGAAAGGTCCACCGCCATGGCGTTCCTGATCCCCAACCGATGCTGGACAATGCAGGCCGTTGCAGGGAAAATCTGGTCGGGCGTGATTGTTGCCACCAGGACCGCTTCGATTTCATCCGGTGTCACTCCGGCACGGTCCATCGCCTCGGTCGCCGCCACAACGGCAAGATCGGATGCGGCTGTATCCGGATCGGACACCCGGCGTTCCACCACTCCGGTTCGCTCGCGAATCCATTCATCGCTGGTACTGACCATTTTTTCGAGATCGCGATTTGTCACCACTCGTTCGGGCAGGCAAATCCCCGTGCCCAGAATCCTGGCATATTGAGACACTCCGCACCTCCTGAAAGCCTGCTTTGTCGTCCTTCCGCTTCACGTGAATCGGGCCGGACCCAGTCCGGCCCACACAGGAGAGTTGCTATTCTACAGCCCGCAACGGATTCGTCCAGAGAAACAGATCAGCGCACAGCCACCGCACTGAAAACCTGCTCCAATTCCCGGCGCATGCTGTTCAAAAGATCGCCGTGCGAAATGGTCTTCCGAGCCGTTCGGATGGCGCTGGCAAACGTCCGGGGAGCGGACCGTCCATGACCGATCAGCACTAACCCGTTTATCCCCAGAAGTTGCGCCGCGCCATAAGTGCTGTAATCACACTGAGCGACGAACTCATTCACCAGGCGAGTTTTGGTATTCCCATTCGACACCCCTTCGGGCGGATTCTGCAGAAAATCCCGGAACATGGATAAAATCATATCCGCCAGCCCCTCGCCGAATTTCAGCACCACATTGCCCACAAATCCGTCGCAGACAATCACATCCACCTTGCCGCTCGGAATGTCCACGCCCTCGACATGCCCGATATAATTCAATCCGGATGAGGCCAGCAGAGGTCCGGCGGCAAAAACCAACTCGTTTCCCTTGGTATTCTCTTCGCCGATGGAGAGAAGCCCGACTGTGGGACTCTCCCGTCCCATGACCTCCCGCATATAAACCGACTGAAGCGCCGCCCATTCAAGCAAGTGCTGGGGTTTGCAATCTACTGTTGCACCGACATCGGCCAGGAGACAGTGCCGGTTTTGGATGGTCGGCATCAATGTCGAGATGCAGGGTCGGCTGACTCCGGGCATACATCCCAGCACAAAAAACGCGAATGCGGTCGCGGCTCCGGAATTCCCCATGGAAATAACGATATCCCCGCGACCCTCTTTCGCGAGCCGCATAGCGATACCAATGGACGAATCCCGTTTCGATTTCACCGCCGAGGAGGGCGAGTCGTGCATCCCCACGACAGTGGGTGCATGAACCACCTCACAGCCCAGCCTTTCGGCTGCGCTCTGCAATTCCTCTTGCCGACCGACCAGGATCAGTTCCGTAAGCGGGTCTTCCTCACGAAACAGCCGGACCCCTTCGAGAACATCCGCGGGCGCCCGATCTCCTCCCATCGCGTCGATAATGATCGGCATCAATGTTGTTACTCCGAAACGGCAAAACGAACGCTACCCTTGTAATAGCCGCAATGAGGACATGCACGATGGGGCAGGTAGCTCTCGCGGCACTGGGGGCACTCCACCAGGTTGATCGGTTTCATCGCCTGGTGAGAACGTCCCATTCTGGTTTTTGACTTCGACTTACGATGTTTGGGGTGAGCCATACGGCACCTCCGGTTTAATCTTTCTACGCGCGACGTCGCTCCCGGCAGCGTTCGATCAACCGCCGACAGATTTGCGGCGGCACAAAGCGGCTGACATCGCCGCCCAAGTGTGCCACCTCTTTTACCAGCGAAGCCCGCAAGTAAGTGTATTCCAAACTGGGAAGCATGAAGATCGTTTCCAGACCGTCATCCAACTCCCGGTTGGTTAAACTCATTTGAAACTCATACTCAAAATCCGACACGGCCCGCAGGCCGCGAAGGACCACCGCACCCGGATACCGGCGCATATAATCCACCAACAACCCCCCGAACGATTCCACCGTCACCGCCTTCAGATGCACGGTAACTTCTTTCAGCATTTCCACCCGCTCCTCCAGCGTGAACAGCGGATCTTTGCTCGGATTCGCCACCGCCGCAATCACCAGTCGGTCAAAGACTTTCAGCCCCCGTTGCACCAGATCAAGGTGACCATAAGTGACCGGATCGAAGCTACCCGGATATATCGCGATACCCTTGTTCACAATTTCCTCAGAAACGTAATCGAGGTCTCACCATACGAACGATGGTCCAGGACCTCCAATCCGAACGGTTCCGCCGAGATCGGTTCTTTCCCGCCGTGTTCCAATATCACCAACCCGCCTTCCTCAAAAATGTCTCTTTGGGCAAGTCGGGCTACGATACTCTCTGCCAGGTTATACGGCGGATCGATGAACACGATGTTCCATGGTTCCGTCGGCTTGGACAGGCGAGTCACATCCGCCGTCCAAATCTCCACCTGGTTGCGACCAAGCCCCAAAATCTCGACGTTCTTTCGCAGAAGCGCTACCGCTCCCCGCGATTTCTCAACGAAAGTCGTATGCCAGGCCCCTCGACTGAGCGCCTCCAACCCCACGCTGCCGGTTCCGGCGCACAGATCCGCAAACCGTGCTCCGACAACCATATCACCCAGGATGGCGAACAATGACTCGCGAACTCGGTCACTGGTGGGCCGGATTGGCTGACTTTTGGGGCCGAGCAATTTCCGGCCTCGAAATGTGCCTGCAATTACCCGCATGGTCTTAGACTCCATTTACAGCAGGCGCAACCTTCTATGATAGCAGACTCTTCCAGCCATGTCCTGCCTTCCCCGCCTCCTTATTTCAGGCAATCCGGAACGGCGCCTTCTGTGGCCGATTCGGTTTCATCCTCCCAACAGGGCGGTTTCCCGACACAACGGGCTACGGCCGCCACGGCATCCATCAGCTCGCCGAATTTCTCCGGTTTAAGAGACTGTTGACCGTCGGAAAACGCTTTGGACGGTTCCGGGTGGATTTCTATAATCAAACCATCCGCCCCGGCTGCCACCGCGGCCAGACTCATCGGCTTCACCAGCTCCCACCGGCCTGTCCCGTGACTGGGATCGACAATAATCGGAAGGTGGGTCGCGGCGCGGAGAGCCGGGACCGCGTTCAGGTCCAGGGTGTTTCGATACGCTGTCTCGAAGGTTCGAATTCCGCGTTCGCAGAGAATTACGTTCGGATTGCCGCACGACACCACGTATTCCGCCGACATGAGCAGTTCATCAATGGTCGAAGCCATGCCCCGTTTGAGAAGAATCGGCCTATTCGTATCTCCCAAGTTCTTCAGGAGCATGAAGTTCTGCATATTCCGTGCGCCGATTTGGATGATATCCGCGTACTTGGTCACCAAGTCCAGGTTGTGCGCATCCATCAGCTCCGTCACTATGCCGAGACCGTATTCTTCGCGGGCTTCGGCCAGGATTTTCAGACCGTCCTCGGCAAGTCCCTGGAAACTGTACGGCGAGGTGCGGGGTTTGAATGCGCCGCCACGCAGAAAGGTTGCGCCGTATTTCCTGGCCTCCCGTGCGCACGTCATTACCTGTTCCAGCGATTCCACGGAGCAGGGACCGGCGATCACCGAAAGTCTGCCGTCTCCAATCGCCCGTCCTGTAATCCCACCCTTGTGGCGGATCCGGACTCTCACAACAGTCGCCTCTCGCTCCAGACCCGGAGCAATCTCCCTGCACACCAGTTTGTACGGAGGCAAAATGTACTCCACCTTGCCGACACCCGGCTGGCTGCTCAAACGTTCAAATACGCCGCTCTTGCCCCGCTCGTCCCCCACAGCGGCCAACACGGTTAAATTGGAACCGAAAATGGGGTGCGCCTTATATCCGCATTCCTCAATGACCGCAATCACATGGTCGATCTGTTCTTTGGACGCACCCGCTTTCATTGTGACAATCACAGATGTAAACCTCCGGCCTGGCAGAATCCCTGGAAATTTTTACTTATATCGCCATTGAGGCGGAAAGAAAACGGAGAACCGGGAAGTACAAGATGGATGGAGTAGACAGGATGGACGAGGTCAACAGGTTCAATTGTGATTCGAGTGTTCTACTTCCAGATATATTCTCTCGCGTACGAGCGGACATGGCGGCCGTCCAGCACGTGGAAAGAACGAATCTGCTTGAGCGTAACCGGCGAAAGTTGTCCGATGGGAATATAGATGATCTTCCGGTTGAATCGGCCCGCAAATCCCTGGAAATACGAACGCGGCGGTTTTCGCGCGGCGTAAACGATAAATCTCTCCTCGCTGTAGTCGATTCCGGCCAGCAGCAGCCGTTCAGGTTTGCTCCGCGTAACCGCATAAAACGGGTCGGACCAGATATCCCCCAATCGGCCCGGCGGATAGGTCATTAAAAATCCCCCGTACTCGCACCGGGAGATCCCCGGTCCGACAAGATGTTCTCCGGCAGGCGTGGCATAGAACGCCATATCGGATTCCTGCGTGTGCTCCCCATGCCAAACACTTTTCCAGGGATACTTCGATTTCCCTTCGGACGGATCATCCTCATCCAAAATCACGACTACCGATCCGACTTTTCCCTGCACATTTCGGGATTCCCGTACATAGATTTTCCCCTCATGCCAGTTCCGCACCGTTTCCCGGATGTCGATGCCGTCTAACAGGGAGGTTGTGAACGGCTCCACGTGAGTGTTTTCTTCCGACAGGATCGACTTGCCTTTCTTTTGCAGAAAAGCGCCGTAAGACTCGATCACAATATCCTCGGGGGGATAGCTGCAAATAAATACGCCTCCCCAGCGTTCCCGCCACTCGCCGGGCCGGTTTTCACGCTTTCGGGGAAAGATTGAGCGCAGAATCTTGCGCAAACGCTTGAATGTCCGGTGAAAGTGGACATGCCGGGAATGACGCTGGAGATCCTCTGGGCTGATATCCAGGATGGGCAGTTTCGCCGTGGAATCATGCCACGGATAGTCGGTGGCGGCATCCCAGAGTTCATACGCAAAGTTGTCATCCGCACACCCTCTGGCAGCGAGGATGAGGTTGTACAAATCCGGCGCCAGTTTGCCCTCAAGAAACCCCAGGTTCCTGCCATATTGATGAAAGACATTCACCTGGCTCACGGAGAGTTTTTCCCCCGCATTCTCGTGAAATTTCAAGCGGGCGTGTTCCAGAAGGTCGCGATGAAGCAACAGGCGGTCAGGAGACGGTTCCTGGGAGCGGGTTCGGTACTTCTCATAGGCAGCCTGGATGAACGCCGGTTCCGAGAGGACCTCCCGCGAGGATCTTTTCGACAGGTTCCAGATTGTGACACCTTCCCGGTGGGTTCTCTGAATCGGAAAAGCCTGCGGTGTCTCAATTTCCCGAAGGACTCCGGGAACATGCGCCAACCCGCATACCAAGGCAATTCTTGCGTACTTGCGGGCGGATTCCTGAAGGTGATAAGCCATACAGGACTCCCGCATCCGGTCGTCCGGGTCCTGTGTTTCCAGTCCGGATTTCAGATACTCATCCAGGTATGCCTCATAGCCGATTCGGCGGATGGCGTAAGGGTCCGGCAACGGGTCCAGTTTCGGGCCGTATTTTTCCGTGTCCATATCAGCGAAGATCAATGGGATCTCGTTTTCCAGCGCGAACCGAACGGCCTCCATGATACCGTCGCACGGTTCGATCAGCACGTAGACCGGCTGACCGTCGCTCTGTTCGTAAGAGACTACCGACAAGTGGGGTAGTCGTCGACAGGCCTGAATCACGGCCTGTTCCAGGGTGCGGGGCAGCTCAACGGCAATCGCGTCCGGGCGACACATAAGCAGCCGTTCCCGCACGGCCACGGCAGTTTCCAAACAACCGTGGATGATGGGCAGGAACGTAAACGGCTCAGAGGTAGAAAGTTGCATCTTCGCCAAGAATCGAGGTCACTGCCCGAATCAGGGCCTCTTGAGCGCCCAGCGGTTCATCGGGCGATTTACCGTTAGAGATTTGAAGCAGTTTGATAGCATATCGCGCCACATTGATGCCATCCCGCACGGTGTACCGTTCCTGGCTCTCATGCGCTCGCTGAAGGAAATTCACCACGTATTCGAGGATGGATTCATCTGCATACGGAAGGTTACGACGCAAGATCAGCGCTTCTTCGTCCCGTTCCGGGAATTCGATCAGGATCTGCGGCTGAAGACGCGAATGGATGTATTCCGGCAGGTCAAATGTGCTGGCATCATCGTTCATCGTGGCGCACAGCCGGAACTCCGGCGACGCTTTGATCGTGATTCCGGCAACCAGGGATTCGACATAGCGCCGGTTATCCAGGAGCGGAGCCAGCGATGCCCAGCTTTTCTCGCTCATCCGGTTGCCTTCATCGAGAATACACACCCCACCCCGGATCATCGCTGTCACAACAGGGCTGGCGACATACCGCAGCTTCCCCTGTTCCGCGATCACCGGCGTGACAATCAGGTCTTCCGGGCGGGTGTCCATGGTAGCCTGGAACAGGTATACCTCCCGGTTCAGGGTTTTCGCGGCGGCATAAGCCAGGGTGGTTTTTCCGACACCCGGTTTGCCGAGCAGGCGGGGATGCAACGGTAAATCTTCTTCGGTGACTTTCATCCACGCCGCAATCACCTGGAGCAATAAATCCGGTCGCCCGACCCATTCCGCAGGCCATTCCACCGGATTCGCCAGAGTTAATTCGACTCCTTCAATCGTAACTTTTTCCATCGGATATTTCTCCCAAAAAGCATTCTACGGGTGGAACCGTTCTATGCAATGCACCTTCGGTCGATTGGTTGACCAAACGGAAAGCGCCGATTAGGATTCCGGTCGTATTCTTCGCCATGGAGAAAATCGATGCATCCTCAACATCTTCTATCAATCGTCGGCGTTCTGGCGGTCCTTTTGCAACAAAGCGCCATCGCCGCTGAAACGGAGCCTTTCACCAACACAATCGGCATGAAGATGATCCCGATTCAGGCGGGCGAGTTTCATATAGGTGAACTCAATCCCACACCGCCGGAGAAACTGGGGCAATTCGAGCTTCTCCCGGATGGGGACTGGGATGAACATCCCGTCCGCAAAGTAACCATCACCAACGGATTCCATCTTTCTGAAACCGAGGTCACCATCGAGCAGTTCCGCCAGTTTCGACCGGACTACACGGGAACAGATCGCTGCGCCCCTTATGTCTGCAATATCTCCTGGAAAGAGGCCATGGCGTTCTGTGAATGGCTCAGTAAGAAAGAAAGCAAACCGTACCGCCTGCCGACCGAGGCGGAATGGGAATATGCCTGCCGGTCGGGAACAACCACCCTGTTCTCATCGGGAGATCTCCCGCCCGATTCGGATGCGCCGAATCCCTGGGGATTGAAGAACATGCACCGACTCCCGACGGAATGGTGCCTGGACTGGCACGGCATGTACCCTGATTTTGACGAAACCGATCCGGGCGGCCCTGAGACGGGTGTTGCGCGGGTCATCCGTGGCGGAGGGATTCAAGCCCCGGATTCGCCCTATTACCTGCGTTCGGCAAACCGGGCGGGCTTACCGCCGCAATACCCGTTCAGTGGCGATGAATCCGCTCGCATGGGCGACGGCGTAATCCCCGTAGGCTTCCGTGTCGCAATGGCTCCCTTACCGACATCCGCGCCTCATCCGGTGGACCCTCCGTTTCCGGTGCAGTGCGTTAAACAAGAGACCGAATTCGCGCAACAAGGTCCCGATCCGGAGAAGCCCTATTTCACGATGCGTCCGTTGCTGCCGATTCCTCCGGATAACGACCAGGCGGATGATCGTCTGGCCGCGGGCATCCATCCGGCCGTTCTGGGGCACAATCACAGCCCCGGAATGACGGTCTGCTCCAACGGTGACGTGCTCGCCTGCTTCTTCACTTCCTCTACAAACGAGACGGAATACAAACCCAATGTCTGTTTTATGATGACCCGACTTCGATTCGGTTCCGAGCAATGGGACATGCCGGAACTGTTTTATGATTTCCCGGATGCCGCCGAGCAAAGCGCGCTGCTCTGGAACGATCGGGGTATTTTGTATTTGTTCACCGGCGGCGTGGATCTGCCGGGAGTCCCGTTCCGGTGGTGTAAATCGGAAGATAACGGGGCCACATGGTTCCAGGTGAATCAGTCTGGCTTGCAGGAACTGCCCGGTCCTCCTGAAAAGCACAGAGTCTATGGAATTGACCTGCACCTTCCTCTCATCCGTGGACCGGTCGGACCGTATTCTCCACAGCCGATCAACAGTGCGTTCCGCATGGATGGAACTATATTCATGGCCGGCGATGGAAAAGGCGGAACCTCCCTGCTATGGGCGAGCGACGACAACGGCAAAACCTGGTACGACACCGGCGGACGAACCGGGGGTCGTCACACGACCTTCGTTCCCCTGTCGGACGGACGTATTCTCGGCCTGGGCGGCAAGAACACCGATATCGACGGATTCATGCCTCAGTCGATCTCCTCTGACCGTGGCATGACTTGGGAAGTCAGCCGGACCATTTTTGCGGCATTGGCGTTCAATCAGCGACCCACACTGATCCGGCTTCAAAGCAGGCGGCTTTTCTTCGCCAGCGATTTTCAGAGCACGACCAACAAGCAACCTGGGGGAATCACGGAACGGGGTTCTTTTGTCGCCCTCTCGGATGACGAAGGAAAAACCTGGCACATCAAGAAACTGGACGCCGCGCAGCCACATGAATGCCATACCATCCCGAATATCGGCCCGCATTGGGGAAAAAACGAAATGAAAGATCCTACTCTGGGCTATTCCGTCGCCGCCCAAGCCCCCAATGGGATCATTCACCTGATGACGACTATGAATCACCCGTGCCTTCATTTTGAAATGAACGAAGCCTGGATTCTCTCCGATGCCCCCGCCGATCCCGGCCAATTTAAAATTTCGGCGGAATGGAGGAAGAGAAAGGATCTCGATACGTTTTATCCCAACGGAAAGTTGAGAGGCTCTTATGAAGGAAAAGTAACCAGGGATGGACACTATCGCTTGGACGGCCCCGAGCGCTGGCTCTACGATAATGGACAGCCTCAATATGAAGTCGCCTATCAGGACGGTAAAAAAATCGGTTCGGAGACCTACTGGACCCCAGACGGCAAGATGAAATGGCGCTGGGACCACAACCCGAACGGGACCAGTATCTGGTCTCAGTACTGGACCAATGGGAACAGGAAATCGCAGTCCACATGGAGGAACTTCCGTTGCGTGGGTGATGCATTTCTGTGGGACCGAGAGGGTAAGTTGATTCGGCGGACGCGATTTGTGGATGGGTACGCGGTGGAATCTGATGAAGCGAAGAAGGGGCGATAAGGGAGTTGAAAAAGGTTGAATGGAAAGGTGCGATCACAAATTCAACCCCCCTTCTATTCCCCCCAATCTTCGGGGGGAAGCATAAGAGGCACGATTCCTCCCCCGAAGATCGGGGGAGGTCAGGTGGTATGAACCGATCATATAGGTAACAGAATAGACCGGGCACATGGGTAACAGATTGGCATGGAATAGCAGCCGGAAAGGAGGCGGCCTATGCCTTGGAAGAACGGATTCGGTTTATCGGAGAGTATTTGAGTGGAGAATACACGATATCGGATTTGTGCCGGTGTTACGGAATCAGCCGAAAGACGGGGTACAAAGGGATTCACCGTTTTGAGGAAG
>Ga0116149_1000580_pt1 | contig 48087 bp, 45 predicted proteins | sample AD_UKC057_MetaG_FD_89787 | JGI IMG/M metagenome (GOLD analysis project Ga0116149, IMG submission 89787) | Active sludge microbial communities of municipal wastewater-treating anaerobic digesters from USA - AD_UKC057_MetaG | ecosystem: Engineered > Bioreactor > Anaerobic > Digestate | place: USA...
ATGGAGCTGTCCTCGTTCTCGATCTGGGCAGCGATGATGTTCTTGCCCGGCTGGATGTACGGCTTCAGCACGTACGTGACCTTGTAGGCCATGCCCTCGTCGGGCTTGTCGTCGCCGTCGGTGTCCGATCCGAAAAACATCAGCACTCCCTCCGGGTTTTCCATTATGGCCTTCCTGAGCATGGGCTCGTCGATGACGAGCTTGCCGGACTTGATCGACTCCCATGCCGCGTTTACCGCGCCGGTCGTAACACCCATCTGCGCAAGCATCTTGATCGGCCTGTCCGCTCCGTTTGGATAGGCGCCGGTCACGGTCATCCTGAGCGTGCTCTCAAGCCTCATCATGGTCATGTCGCCCACGAAAAGTCCGGACTCCGAAAGCATCTTTTCATAATCGCCGGGCTTCTGGGCCTTCGCCGCCCTGGTGATATCGGCATGATAATCAAGGTACTTGTTGTATGCGTCGACGAACTTCTTGATCTTTTCCAGCGAAGAGTCTATGCTGTGCTCGACATTCAGGTCTAGCTCGCCGGCCGAGGGCCGCTTGAGGGTAAGGGTGACTCCCCTTACGATGTCGGTCAGGTTATCGTTCCGGTCCCTTGTTATTTCGATGCCGTCTACGGACAGCTTCGCGTCCTGTGCGCGCGAGACGGTGTTCTTGGGCTCGAATTTCCCCTTCATTTCCACGGGCGTCGCGAGCTTCAGGGCCGACACATCCATCGTGCCCCTGTTGCAGAAAAGGATGATCTTCGTTATCCTGGCGTTCTTAAAATCCTTTCCGACCGGTATCGCATGCGGCCCCCGTGCGTCCTTCGCTATCGGGTATATCTTCTCGACCCGCGTGCCGCCGTCAACGGCGACAATCCCTACGCCCTGGACGCTGTCAGGGGCCATGGCCTCATCGTCGCGGTCCTTCCGGCTCCGGTCGACGTTGTATCCGTCGAGGATGATCCCCTTTATATTAACCCGCTCCTGGGGCCCCACATTGATCCGCTTCGGAACCCCGGCGTCTTCGTCAGATTTCTCACGGTACGACAGCTCGAACTCGAGCCGCGTGTTTTCCTGGACCTGCGATTCGACCGGAAGCGCGTATTCACGCCAGAGGAGGCCGCGCACCGTCACGGACCTGCCGCCGTCGGCGACCCGGATCGAGCCGTTCTCGGCCGCCGGCTTTTTCTCGCCCATGTAAGACGTGAAATAGCGCGAATCGAAGATGACAGACATCTCGTTTTTCTTCTCGCCGGCCGCGCCGTCGATAAGCCCTGTCTGCGTCAGGAGCCCCTTGTCTCCCGTTATGCTGATCTCGCCCTTTTCCCCGCTCTTCGTTGACTGGATCGTGAGGATGAAGGAATCGCCCGACTTTCTCAGGTAGTCGGTAGTGACCAGCCCCGAAGCGGCCTCGTCGATCTTTTCCCTGAGGTCCTTTAACTTTCCGCCCTTGAAATTGATCACGGCGGACGAGCCGTTGACCTCGAGGGTGAACTTTCCGGCGGGCAGAACCGCTTTCTCGTCAACCGGGTCGGTGGATATGCGGTGCGATTCAGCGACCTGTATGACCTTGATCTTTTTTACGCCCTTGTCCGCTTCCTTTGTGGCTTTGGCCTCAAGGACCGAAGGATCGGAAACGGCCGCTGCCTTATCCGTGTAGGAAGCCCTGAAGCCGAACAGCTCCCTGGCCGCGTTGTTGACCTCATCAAGGTATTTGCCAAGGGTCTTGAGTCCTTCCTTACGGGTGCTATGGTTCTTCTTGCGGATTTCAAGCTGCTTTATCGGCCTGGCTTCGACATTTACAAGTTTATCGATAATAGCATCGGTATCCATTCCTGATGCCATTCCGCTCATTGATATCGGCATGATTGAGCCCTCCTTTGCTAATTCCGGTGAGCTTTTTGAGAATCACTCAAATGGGTACAATTACACACTCGTCCCGTATCATTATTATCGACATAATATCGAAAAAAAATAAGTAAAGTTGATATCAATAATAATGAAAAAATCTGCAGATATAGAATGGATTGTCGGCAAATATATGGTCAATTTTATTTGTATGTTTATATTTTACCGGTTTCTTAATAGAATATGGCGATAACTATCGGTCAGGCAATTACTCCGGCAGCCTGATAGAGGGTGTCTTTTTTTGAATGCATAAAGGTAGCGGGGGAGAACCATTCCGTTCCCTTGAAGAAAAATCAATACCTGCACCTGCCGCGTTACCGCGATTCGTCCACTATCATCCCGAGAAAATCCTGAATATGCTCGAGCAGCTTTATCGCTTCCCGCGCCGGTATTTCCCGGATTACCTCGTTGGTATCGGTATTGATGATTTTTACCACGACGCGCTGTGTCTTTTCATGAAATGAAAAAGTCAGCCGCTCGTGCATGTCCCGAACGCCCGAATTTAGCCTGTCAACGACATCGGCTATCTCCTCTCTGCTCAGGTCTCGCTTGGGGGCAGACTCCGCCGGTTTATAATGCTGGCCGACGGCGGCCTGATCGACAGACTCCGTGTTTCGAGCGTACTTGCCGATGTTATTCGGCTCGTAATTGACGCTCTTGATGTTCATCTGTAACCTCCCTGTTACACAGAGAATAAATTCTCTCAACCTCCCTTTTTAATAAAAGACGTTCCCTCCCCTGCCGCGGGTCAGGGTGCGCACCCGTTCCGGCGACCGGGGAGGGACGGGAACGTCCGCACTGCGTGGACTGCCCCGTTAAAATAATCCTCAATCAAACAGCTTCATGATGAGCTTCGGCTTGGTGTTCGCCTGGGCCAGCATCGCTGCGCTCGTTTGAACGAGAATCTGGTCCTTTGTGAATTCAACCATCTCACTTGCCATATCCGCGTCCCTGATCCGGGACTCTGCAGACATCATGTTCTCATAATTCTGCGCCAGGGCATGAATCGAATTCTCCAGCCGGTTGTAATACGCTCCAAGGTCTGCCCTCTGCCGACCAAGCCTGTCAAGGGCTTTGTCGACATACCCTATCATCGCGTTTGCTCCGGCCGTCGTGGAGATCGCCCGCTTTTTGTCTCCCTCATTTACCAGGTTGAAGGCCTTCGAGCCGACGGTCGCGATAAAAACCCTGATGCGCTGATTCTGATTGGCCCCAACATGGAAGTACATGCTCCCGGTCTTGCTCGCTTTCGCGAACTCTCCCCTGAGCATTTTCATCCTGTTGAACTCCGCCGAAGACGCGATCCGGTCGACTTCATCCACAAGTTGAGATACCTCAACCTGCATCTGGAGCCGATCGTCGTTTGAATAAATCCCATTGGCCGATTGGATCGACAAAACCCTTATCCGCTGCATGATCTCGTTCAGCTGCTGGTACGACCCCTCTGCCACCTGGATGAACGAAAGCCCGTCCTGGGCGTTCCGCTCAGCCTGTGCGAGGCCCCTGATCTGGGTCCGCATCTTTTCTGACACGGCCAGACCGGTGGCGTCGTCGCCGGCGCGATTGATCTGCTCGCCGGATGAGAGCCTTTCAATGGTCTTGTCCATACGATTCGCAACTTCGGACAGCTGCCTGCTTGCGAATACGGCGCTCATGTTGTGATTGATTCTCATTGGGTCCCTCCCTTGTTTTATTCCGGTCCGCAACCTGTATCTGTCTGCGGCCCGGGTTTTTCAACCGCGCCATCATGCCGCGGCAGGGACCGCCGAAGCGGTCCAAAGGTTGTCTCCTTGTCATGCTGTCCTGACTGCCCATAATCATGACAACACCGGCTCCGAAAGCTTCGGCAGCCGGTGATGCCCTCTCCGCATCACGGGCTGCCGAAACAGCCTGATGCGAGCAGTCGGGACATCAGGAGGGATGAGAATCGTGATGAATTTTCAAAGAACCTGTTTTCCTTTACTCTCGAGATGGTAATCGGTACTGTTAGGCACCGAGCAGTTTTAATACTGACTGACCCTGGATATTCGCCTGAGCGAGCATCGCCGAACCCGTCTGGACGAGGATCTGGTTTTTAGAGAACTCAACCATCTCCTCCGCCATGTCAACGTCCCGGATGCGCGATTCCGATGCCTGCGTATTTTCATACGCGTTCATCAGTCCTCTCGCAGTCATCTCGAGCCTGTTGAAATACGCACCGAGGTCGGCACGCTGCTTGGCCAATTTCTGCAGTGCAGCATCCATGATCCCGATGGCATCGTTGGCGCCGCCCGGTGCGGAGAGGGTCACACTGATCTTGCCAGCGCCGTCCCTGAACTTAAAGGCCCGTGCCGTCATGGTCCCGATGTACACCCGCTCCCGCTGGTCCTTGTTGGCCCCGAGATGGAACCACATGCTTGCCTTGGGATTGGTCTTGGCGTAATCCCCCGTCAGTACTTTAAATCTATTGAACTCCGCTTGAGATGCGAGCCTGTCAACTTCGTCGACAAGGGCGGACACTTCGACCTGTATCAGCTGCCGGTCTTCAGCTCCGTAGATGCCGTTCGCGGCCTGAACCGCGAGGACCCTTACGCGCTGAATGACCGACGACGTCTGGTCGAGATACCCTTCGGCCGTCTGCACGAACGACATGCCGTCTTCCGTGTTGCGTTCCGCCTGACGCAGCCCCTGGATCTGTGTCCTCATCTTTTCGGACACGGCCAGGCCGGATGCGTCATCCCCTGCCTTGTTAATTCGCTGACCTGATGCGAGCTTTTCCATGCTTGACTGGATATCCCAGTGCTTGAACTTCAGCGATTTGTTGGCATTAATCGCACTCATGTTGTGATTAATAATCATTTTACACTCCTTTGTCAGAATGGTTTCTGGCTTCCTTGCCATCCGGATTCCGAGGGCAGGAGGAATCGAATGATTACTACCAGTTGGGCTGAGGCCTTACGCATCAGCCGGACTGAGGGCTATTCCAGGTTTGCAAATGGGCTTATGCAAAACTGTATAGCCCTTTTTCCAAGAATAGTTTTCGCCGATAAGTTTTGAAAGATCTCGTAGAGTAAAGAGGGACACGTATCCCTATTCGAATTTTCGCCACCTTTGGTGACCGGATTGAGGGCTGTGGATAGCTTTTAGAGGATTTCAGAAGTGTTTATATCAAAATATAATTATATTTATAATCAATTTATCTTATATCCAGTTTTTTCAATGTTTTTTAATTTTTTTGTGATTTCATGAAAGAACAATGATAAAATTGGTTATTTTATATAATTTATATATTTTAATTTATTTAATTAGATCCCGGGAAGCTAAATGCTAAAACTCTCGAGAATTTTACGGATATTTTTTTGAAGAACCTGCCCTATTATCAGGTTCCTCTCGGAGCCTTCAGCCGCCTGGGACAGGAGCTTTTCCGCTGATTCGGATTCTTTCCTGATGCTGTCGTGGCAGTGAAAGAACATGTTGGAAAGCTCAACCATCTGGTCGTCCCGCTTGACATTGGTGTCCGAGATTTCGACGGTATACCTGTTCAGCTCAATCAGGTTGTCTATGGAGCTGCCCGCTATATCGAACAGCACATCCAGCACCTCGAGCTTGCGCCGGGCCTCGTCACTGGTGCCGTCATCGGCCTGCCCGGGATCAAGAAAATCACGTATCTTCAGATAATCCGCAAGCTCCAGGGAGATCACCTCGGAGAGGGCCGTGCTCTCCTCGTGATTTTTCCGGATCAGGGCGCCCTTTTCCTCCACGAGCTCCCGTATGCAGACCGCGTCAAGGAACAGGTCCTTCGCGGACCGGCTCATGGTCACGGCCTCGCCCGCCTGGGCAGCCAGGCTCGCGGACAGATCCTTCTCGGCCCCGATCTCCGCGCTTACGTCATCCAGCATTTTCGTAAGATCGCCGACATCCCCTGACTCTATAATCGCCGTGATCCTGGCATGCAATTGCTCCTCATCCTCTTTTTCTTTCTCATTGACGCAGTATCCGCTCCAGTCGGCGGTCACCGACCCGTGCTGGCGCTCCACCGCACTCCAGACCTCCCGGGCGCGCCCGGCCGCCCGCTGGATATGGTTGGCTATCCGGTAATCGATCAGGACGATGGCATTGGTCCGTTCGTGTATCTGCCGGGCAAGCGCAAGCCCCTTCTGTATCGATTCCGAGAGCATGAGGATCTTGAACATCAGTCGCTTCTCGGTCTTCGGATCGATCGCTTCGATGACCAGGAGGTCGCCGGCAAGCTCCTTCTGTCTTTCGAGATTTATGCTCAAAATCGATGATGAATTGATGATGGTAGAGCACTGGTCCCGGAAGGTCAGTCCGGCTTTCAGGAGGATCTCCGCCTTCAGGGCCAGTTTCTCCCTCAGCTCTGTCGAAAGCTCGATGAACTCTTTCAACTTGGCAGCCTGGTTGATGCGCCGGTACACCGTCTTGCCCAGCTCCCGGGCATAATCGAAGAAGCGCTTCGTATCAGCGGAAGCTGTGGCCCTCTGTTTCTGCTCCATTTTCGCCTGCCGATTGTCGGGTATGTGAAGAGACTGCGCCCGTGTCAGCGAAAAGTCAATTATTAATTTGCCGGTGCCCTGTATCGCACAGCGCCGTGCCGGAAAATGTATTGACTCGGGACGGATAAATCATTACTTTTTCTGCACTGCATATCCAGGGAAGGAGGAGGCCGACATGAGGGCATCAATCGCATCAATAATAGAAAAAAAGGCCCGGAACGAGAAAATAACAGTGCTCACCGCGTATGATTACTCCTTTTCGGCGATACTGGACACCGCCGGTGTGGATATAATTCTTGTAGGCGATTCAATGGCAAACGTGGTCCTTGGCATGGAATCAACCGTTGAAATAAGCCTTGATGAAATGATCAACCACTGCCGGGCGGTCGCGAAAGGCTCGCAAAACGCGCTGGTTATCGGCGACATGCCCTACTGTTCGTACCAGTCGAACCCGGAGGAGGCGCTGGACAGCGCGCGCCGCTTCATGGATGCAGGGTGCCAGGGCGTGAAGCTGGAATGGTTCGACAGCGCGCTCGAGGTTACCACCCGTATCGTCGGCGACGGGATCCCGGTCATGGGACATATCGGTTTCACGCCGCAGACCGCCGACAAGCTGGGCGGTTCGATCGTCCAGGGGAAGGACTTCGAGACCGCGAAGCGGCTGATCGACCAGGCCTCCAGGCTGGAAGCTGCCGGGTGCTTCAGCATCGTGCTGGAATGTGTGCCATGGCAGATCGCCCGTATCATATCCGAAAAGCTCCGGATCCCGACGATCGGGATCGGTGCCGGCGCCGATTGCGACGGCCAGGTCCTCGTCCTCAACGACATGCTGGGCCTGTTCAAGCGGTTTACGCCAAAGTTCGTGAGGATTTTCGCGGATCTCCACGCCGCATCGCTGGCCGGCGTGAAGAAATACATCGAAGAAGTAAAGGCCGGTTCGTTCCCCTCCGAGAAAGAGCGGTTCTCCATGAAGGAAGATGAGTTCGAAAAGCTGAAGCAATCGCTCTGAAGCCGGAGCAGCCTGACAGTCCGGATCCAATCTACACCGCAGGATTTTATCCCGGCAGTATCCTGACATGCGTATTGACAACACGGATTTTTATCAATCGCCGGAATAAACCATTGTGGGATTTCAGTCGCGGTATGCGTGGTGCCTGAAAAATAAAAAAAGCCTCTTTCGAGGCTTCTTTTAAAACTGCTCAACTACAGCCTGCGGCATGGAGAAGAATGGGGGGGGATATGAAACATTGTTGTATGGGTAACACATTCATCCACTTCTGTTTCAAGGTGAAGTTTTTTTGCCGCAAGCTGTAGAGAGCAGACTTTGCATACTGTCTCTAAAGCGAACTGAAAGTAAACCTCCTACTTACAATACGCAATTAGTTGACCGTTACAATAGTGAATATACTACAGGGGAAGGTATAGTGCAATCCTTGAAAGTGTTATTTGGATGAGAGAAAAAACACGAATAAATTTGTAGGTGAATTCCCCTACAATACCGAGCCCGCAGGGGCTCTCACTCATGGGTTTGAGGCGTGGTCCTGGTTCCACTGAACCGCATAACGCACCAGTTCGCTTGAGTCCTTCATCTTGAGTTTCTCGATTATGCGAGAGCGGTAGGTTTCGACCGTTTTTACGCTGAGGGAAAGCTCCTGCGCGATATGCCTGTTCGACATACCCCGCCCGATGAGGTGAAAGACGTCCATCTCCCTGTTCGTGAGGCCGTCAAGCGGGGACTGCATGACGTCCGATGATGTAAGGAGTTTGCCGAGGAGCCGCTCCTTGATTTCATCACTGACGAATATTTTTCCGTTGAGTATATCCCGGAGCCCCCTGACAACGGTCTCCATCGATTCCTTCTTCATAATGAAGCCGCGCGCACCCGCACGTATAGCGCGTTCTGCGTAAAAATTTTCATCATGCATGGAGAGGATCAGGACGGGGATGTTGAAGCGCGACTTGATGGCAGTGGTAAGCTCGATACCGCTGGTACCCTTGAGCGAGAGGTCCGCGATTATGATGTCCGGCCGGAGGTCATTGATCTGCCGGATGGCGCCCTCTGCGTCCTCGGCGTCTCCGCAGACGATAAAGTCCTCCTCCCCGTTGATGAACACCGCAAGCCCCTGTCTGACAACCGGGTGATCGTCAACGATGAATACTTTTTTCTTCATGATAACGCCTGTCCTCGCACCCGGATAGTATCGATGCATGAGTCCCGGCTGTCAATATATTATTTAGCCGCACCGGCAACCGTCACTGCCTTCGCCAGTAACAAGAAACCGTGGTCCCCCCATGCTTGTTTGTCCCGATCTTGATTGCAGCGCCTATCGCGTTAGCGCGGTACTGCATTGTACGGAGCCCCATGCCCTTAAGAGAATCGACGTCGTCCGGAAAGCCCGTGCCGTCGTCCTCGATTTCAAGACGAACAATGCCCCTCCTGTTCGTAAGCGACACGGTTATCCTTCCCGCATTGCCATGACGGATTGCGTTCGTTATGGATTCCTGCACAATGTAGTGGAACTGCGTCTCCACCATGCTGTCATTGATGGTGATCGACGAATCGTACTTCATCTTGCATGAGACCGAGTATACATTTTCCATGGTCCTGGTGAGGCGGTCGAGTGCGGCGATAATGCCTCCCGAGTCAACCTCGACCGGAGACAGGCCGCGCGAGAGAAGCCGTGTGTGCTCCTTTGCCTCGTTGATCAGCGCGGTTATACCGCGTGCGTCTTCCGCCTCCGGGATGTTCCGCACGGTCAGCTTCTTGACCAGGGACTCGCAGAGGAACCCGGTGCCGGCAAGTATCTGGCCAAGGTCGTCATGCAGGTCGCGCCCGATACGCTGCTGCTCCCTCATGCTGATCTCTAATATCTGCCGCTCAAGGTATTTGCGTTCGGAAATATCCGTGAACACGGCCACGAAACCCGTTACCCGGCCCTGGTCGTCTGTCAGGGACCGCGGCGAAACGACCATTCCGGTCTTGATGCCGTCGGTGATCAGCAGCGCAATTTCGTACGCACCCGGACGGGCGCTTGTCTTCCCGCTGAGGACATCCTCGAAACCCTGGCGGTCGGCCTCATGTATGAAATCCAGTATCGGCCTGCCTATTATCTCTTCTTCACGGCAGCCGATCATCAGGCAGAACTGGTCGTTCACGAATACAACGATACCCTGCTCGTCCCCCTGCACCAGACCGTCGCTCATGGCCTGGACCAGCACGCGGTACTTCTCTTCGCTCCGGCTCAGCGCGCTCTGGGCCATCTTGCGCAGGGTGATATCTTTCAGAACGGCATGTATCATCGGCTTCCCGGCGATCGGTATGGCGGTGAGGGTTATATCGACAGGCACCTCGCGCCCGTCAAGACGCAGCGACACCCACTCAAGACTGAGACTGCCCATCTGATATACCAGGGATATGATCTCATCCATTCGCGTCGGCGTATGCATTCCCTCGGGGAGATATTCAGGGGAAAGGTCATACATCGCCATGCCCAGTATGTCTGACTTGCTCCGGGCTCCGTACAGATGCACCGCAGCCATGTTGCAGTCCACGATAAAACTGTTTTCCATCAGAAGCTGGGCGTCCGCCGACTGCTCGAACAGCAGGTGGAATTTTTCCTCGCTTTGGCGCAGGGCTTTCTCGATTTTCTTGACCTCGGTAATGTCATTTAATACCGAGAGCAGGTATTTCTCGCCGCCCAGGTCAAGCACTTCAACCGAGACCAGCATTGTCATCATCTCCCCTGATTTGGAGGGGAGCCGGACCTCACGGTCCCGGACAGCGCCGAAGCGCCGCAGGGTCGTCCTCAGCGATTCGAGGACATCTGCCTCGATGAACTGTTCAATTACGTTTCCGGGCATGCCCAGAAGCTCTTCGCGCGTGAATCCGCTCATTACCAGCAGCTTCTCGTTCATATCTATGATCGCGTCATCGTCCATCCTCGTTATCAGCATGCCGCTCGGGCTGGAATGGAACGTCTTGTAAAACTTCTCTTCCGAGACGCGAAGCGCTTCATCCGACTTCTTCCGCTCGGTGATATCCTCCCCGATCGCCTGGATCTCCGTGATCTTGCCCTGTTCGTCGAACAGGCCCTGTGCGATCCATCGCTGCCAGCGTTCCTCTTCGTTGATCCGGATGCGAAGCTCGTGGTTAAGTACCGGGTTTTCAGCGCTCAGTGCCGCATAAATTTTCCCGGCATTGGAAAGGTCGGTGTTCGCAAGGAGTTCGTCGAGGGGCCTGCCTATGACATTCTCCTGCTTCACATCGAAATACCGGGAGAACTCGTCATTCACGAACGTGATGGCGAAATGTTCCGGATGAAACCGGCAGATCATGACAGGCGCGGTCTCGACGATGGCCCGGTACCGTTCTTCGCTCTGCTTCAGCATCTTGCCCATGCCATGCCGGTAGAGCGCGAACTCAACGGTTATGACGAGCTCGTTGATGTTCACCGGTTTCACGAGAAATCCGTACGGGCCTGTCGTCTTGGCCCTGTCGAGGATATCGCGGTCCGTATGGCCGGTCAGGTAAATAACGGGAATGTCATGCCGTGCCGCCACTTTTCCCGCCGCATCGATGCCGTCGCCGGCGCCTTCGAGCAGGACGTCCATGAGTATGATGTCCGGGTTGAAGCGCTCAACAGCCCGCATCAATTCATCTGCCGATGTCACGATATCCGGGGCGTCATAACCGCGTGCGATAAGCGCGTCACGGATGTATTTCCCCGATATGACATCGTCTTCGGCAATCAGTATGCGATTGTTTCCCATTATAACGCTCCGCGGGATCAGACAGCAACGGCTATTCTCTCATGACGGGGGGATGAAATCAAGTTGTTTACTGGAGCGATGATTAATTTGATTGTCATTCCCGCGAAAGCGGGAATCCAGATACTTCCAGCAAGGTAAACAATAACCGTTCCCTATAATAATGGATCCCCGCTTTCGCGGGGATGACATTTTTCAAACATTAAATACATTTAATAATGAACGATACCTTACAATCCCGATGGTTTAAATATGCAGAAAACAACGCTCAAGCGTGGCCATGAGCGCTATGTTGTGCTCGTTCGCCGCCTCGATCACCAGGGCGTCGTTCATGGACCCTGCCGGCCAGACCACTGCGGTAACGCCCTCGCGCGCCACCGTATCTATGCTGTCCCTTTGCGGGAAGAAAGCGTCCGAAGACATGACCGCACCTTTCAGGCTGTGTCCCTTCTTGAGGGCCTTGTCTATGGCCTGCTCAACGGCGCCGACCCGCTCCTGCTCGCCCGTCCCTACCGCGATGGCAGCGCCATCCTTGACGAATACGATCCCGTTGGAGCGCACGTTGATGTTGACATACCAGGCAACCAGGCAGTCTTCGAGCTCCTTCTCTGTCGGCTTGCGGCGGACCACGTAATTCGCTCCGCCGTTTTTCGCCGGGTCAGCGTTGGGAATCATCGGGTCAATCACGAAGTCCTCCGCAGACCTGATTCTGGTCAGGTAGGGTACCTCGACGGTAAGGGAGCCGTCCACCAGGTTACGCAGGTTATAGTACCCGCTGACATCGTCGCCGATGAACTTCGGGACGCCGCCCATGTTCGCGGCTTTCGCCACTCTGATGGCGTTATTGAGCTTTTTCGTTCCCTCGTTCTTCTTCAGTATTTCAAGAGCCGCGGGCTCGTACGACGGAGCGATGATCCCCTCGACAAAGCTCTCCATGACCGCTTCCGCCGTCGCCGCATCGACCGTGGTGTTGAACCCGATAATCGATCCGAAAGCGCTCCGCTCGTCGCAGGCGCGCGCGATGCGGTAGATATCGGAGAGCGACTCGCCGGCTGTCTCGACCTTGAAGCCGCAGGGATTCACGTGCTTCATGATGGTGCAGGACGGCTTACGGAAAAACTTCAGTATATTGATCGCCTGGCTCATGTCCTGGAGGTTCGTAAGAGAAAGCCCCTCCTTGCCTCCCTTGAGGATGTCGAGGTTCCCGACCGAGCAGTTTTTCCCGTCGGCCGGCGCGTACGCGATGAACGGCTGGTGCGGGTTGGTGCCGTACCTGAGCTGGAACGGGACCTTCTTCAGCGGGATTGTAGTGTCGCCGATAACGAGCTTCGCTTCAGCGGGAAAATCGCTCTGTATCGCTTTCTTGTATGCGTCTTTGAATGATGATACGTCAGTAGCCATGAAACATCTCCTGGTTAAAATGAATGGGCGCGCCGCCCGGCGCGCCCGTTGCAAGCATGCTCTCTTGCGCTCCTCTACTTGTTCCTGTTCTTGAGTGCGAACTTGATCTTGCCTTCCGGGCTCCGGAAAACCGCGGCTGTCGCAACACGGTAATCGTCCCTGCCTTTTTCAGGAGCAAGGGCCTTGTAGAGCGCGCTCGCTGCCTCGCGCGGCGAGGCGTACGGCAGCTCGACATCGACCGGCTCGCCCTGGAAAACGGGAAGCGGATCCGTGTTGACACCCGAGTAGGTGGCGATCAGCTTGCCCTTGCCGGCCGCTTTCGGTACTTCATAGTAGACGCGGAGGACGGTGCCGTCCTTCGCGCGCTTCACGATGGAAAGCGCTGCGCTATCGCAAAGGCAGCCGCTTATGCGCGGGGTATGGTTCGGCGCGTCAGGCTCGAAATCCCAGGCGCGGAGAGCATTGCCCATCGCGGCGACCGGCGAGACGCCCTTCTTGAACTGTGCGACGATGTCCGGCGTCTGTTTGCCGTTGCTCACTCCAATCCATTTGAAACGCCCCACCATGATCGCCGGATAGATCAGCAGATCGGGGTTCCCGCCCTGAACGGCCTTTTCATCCGACGGTTTGACGAATACGTTTCTCTTTTCCTTCTCGAAACGCCTGGCCTGGCTCGAGGGGCTCCGCCCCGTTACCGCGTACAGGACGATATCGTCCCCGGCAGGACTGCTTCCAATTATAATAATGCGACCGGGATATACCATTTGCGCTAGCGCTTCAAAACCTTTTTCCATAGTTTACTCCTTTTCTAGAATTCGTACTTTTCTGCCTTCTATTCTGAGCCTCCCCTCACAGTAAAGCCTGATGGCCTCCGGGAGAACCTTGTGTTCGAGTTTCAGACCACGCTCACGGAAACTCTCGAATGTATCGTCTTCCTCAACGGGATTGACCCCCTGCAGTATGATCGGTCCCGAGTCGCACCCCTCGTCGACGAAATGCACGGTGCAGCCGCTCACCTTCACGCCGTATCGCCATGCATCGCCGTAACCGTCGGTGCCCGGAAAGCTGGGCAGAAGCGCCGGGTGGATATTGATGATACGGTTGCGGTAACGCTCCAGCATGTGCCGCGTAAGGAGCCTCATGTACCCGGCCAGGACGACCAGCTCGACCCGGTTATCATCCAGCAGCCTGATGATCGCTTCCTCGTGTTCCTCCCGCTTCGCGAAATCTTTCGGGTTTACTAAAAATGCCCTGATACCGTGTTTCCGCGCCCGCTCAAGCCCGAAGGCCTTCTCCCTGTCAGAAATGACGCAGACGACCTGGGCCGGCAGATCGCCCGACTCTGACCTGTCGATTATGGATTGGAGATTGGTCCCCGACCCGGATATTAACACCGCGATTCTGGTTTTCATTGGCGCGCTTTTCGCATGATGGCCGGCCCGTCGAGCCGGATGCCGCGGTCCGTATTTTTGCCATAATTAAAGTTAATTATGTCCCGTACGCTTCTGTCAAGATTAATTCATTCTATGAGCTTCAGAAATTCCTCCCGGGTCCGTATATCACTCCGGAACACCCCCCGCACTACCGAGGTCATGGTGCTGGCCCCGGGCTTGCGTACACCCCGCATTTCCATGCACAGGTGACGCGCCTTGATGACCACCGCGACCCCCTTTGGCCTGACATGGGTCATGATCGCATCGGCTATCTCCGTGGTCAGGTGCTCCTGGATCTGGAGCCGCCTGCTGAATATCTCAACGATCCGGGCAAGCTTGCTGATACCGACTATCCGCTTGTTTTCCGGTATATAGGCTATATGGCAGACGCCGAAGAAGGGAAGAAGATGGTGCTCGCACATGGTGTAGAAATTGATGTCCTTGACTATGACCATTTCATCGTGCTCAAGCTCATGCGTGCGCCCCAGGATATCGGCCGGGTCCTTCCTGTCACCCCCGAAGATTTCCTCGAACATGCGGGCCACCCGGTCAGGCGTGTCTTTCAGTCCGGGACGCGAAGGGTCCTCACCGATCGCATCCAGTAAATCAACAATCGCCTTCTTGATTTTATCCTTGTCCACACCCAATCCTCCCTGTCACAATGCCTGTGTTACAACGGCCATTCGGCAGGGTGCCAGCGACCGTTCCGTCTCCTCCGTAATAATTTCACTTCTGCATTTTTTCAATAAAAAAACAGCCTCCGTGTTCACTTTTTAGCATAACCCCCGAAAAATGAGTTGATTTCCGGTTATCACTTTGTCAGCCTTCTTCTGAAGAAGGGCATTTCATGGTCACGATAGAGATTAATGATCCAATAATCGCCACCCTGCAGGACAACATCCTGAACGTTCACAACTCCCAGGTTATATTCCGCCAGCTGGAGGAAACGGTGCGCGAGCACAGGAAGGACCTGGTACTGAACCTCGAGCACGTCCGCTCATGCGATTCTTCAACCATTGCGTCATTTGTCGAGCTCCAGACCCTGGTTAAATCATTCGGTAAAGAGCTCTCTATCATCAACATCTCCCCCTTCGTGATGAAGATTTTCGACATGCTGCATATAAAGAAGTTGTTTAACGTTGTATGACCGCACTCTGGCGGATTACCGGGCAGGAAAGCCTTTAGAATGAATTGAAAGCAGGTGCTGACGAAATGCCGCGATCGGGTAAAACATCGGGGAAAACACAGTCCGCGACAGAATGCTCCGGGATCGAGTGTCTCGACAAACGAAACCACGTCTACGCCATCGAAAACCTCCTGACAGCGGCGGAGGACGTGACCCAGCTCATCACGAAAAACCTCCGGCGGCTCGTTGACCAGAAGCAGGTGAAGCTTGTCCGCATAGCCCTCAGGGAAATGATAATCAACGCAATTGAGCACGGGAACCTCGGCATCTCTTTCCGTGAAAAATCAAAAGCCATGCTGGACGATTCCTATTTCGATTTTGTCGCACGCCGGCGAAACGAACCGCAGTGCCGCGACCGCCGGGTCATTGTCTCCTATATGGTCGATGAAGAGCGCATCATGTACGTGATATCCGACGAGGGAGACGGGTTTGACCACCGCAAGGTGATGGGAAACAATTCCCGTGACGCCAACCGGCACATGCTTGCCCACGGGAGGGGCATCTCGATGGCGAAGAATATCTTCGACTCCGTCCGCTACAACAAGAAAGGTAACCAGGTCAAACTGGTAAAAAAAATCAATAAAAAGACGCCGCCGCGGAAAAAATAATTCATCGCCCGCCGTTCCCGTTCGTACTATATAAAACCGGGTGTTTATGTACCACTGGTGGATGTCATCACGAGCGAAGCGAAGCGTGCCTCGACAGTTCGGCAGGCTCACTGCGCCGCTCCGCTCGGCAACCGATTGGTCCCTGATCGTAGCCGAAGAGTGCTTCATCGCCTCCGCAGGGGCTCCCCGGAATGACATGCCAGATAACCCTGTACCTGCAATTTGAAGCAGGTATTACACAAATGAAAAGGTTTCATAATGCAAAATAAAAAGGCGATTATCCTTCTAAGCGGCGGCATCGATTCCGCAACAACGGCAGCGATCGCCATCGATTCGGGCTTCGCCCTCACCGCCCTCACCTTTTCGTACGGCCAGAAGCACGCGGTCGAAGTGATCGCCGCCGGGCGGATCGCCCGCTCGTTCAGCATGCCGCCCCCGCTTGTCATCGATATCCCGGCTCGGATATTCCGATCGGCCCTCACCGACGCGGGGCTGTCCGTGCCTAAAAACCGCGACACGCACGAAGACGGCATCCCGGATACCTACGTGCCGGCCCGCAATATTCTGTTTCTTTCATACGCGCTCGCCTTCGCGGAGTCGGCCGGCGCACGCCACATCTTTATCGGGGCGACCGCGGTCGATTACAGCGGTTATCCCGATTGCCGGCCGGAATTTTTCCGGGCATTTCAGGAAATGGCGAACCGGGGCACCAGGTCCGGCGTGGACGGAGACCCGTTCGCCATCATAACACCCGTCATCGGCATGAGCAAATCGGAGATCATCAAAAAAGGCGCCTCACTCGGTGTCGACTTCGCTCTCACTCACAGCTGCTACGACCCGGATCCCGACGGCCTCGCCTGCGGATCCTGCGACAGCTGCCAGATCAGGAAAAAAGGCTTTCTCGACGCCGGCGTCGCCGATCCCACGCGTTACCGTCACGCATGATCGCGTTGTTTGCCGATATCCTGTTCCCGTCCCGTTGCGCCGGATGCGGACGGCCCGTTTCATCGAGGATGAATTTTCTGTGCGAAGACTGCGCACGCGCAGTACACTTCCTTGACCGATCGTGCCCGGTCTGCTCGGGCCCTGAACCGGACAATGGGATGTGCGCCGTCTGCTCCGGCCGGCGCTGGTATCTTGACTCGAACATCACCGTGGCTTCATATGATGGCATAATGAAAAAGCTCCTCCACGAGCTGAAATTCGGCCGGGTGCGAAAGCTCCATTCGTTCCTGGGCGATCTCGCGTGCGCCGGGCTTGCCGGCCGGGGCATATCGGCAGACCTGATAACGTGGGTCCCCATGAACCCGAAAAAACAGAGGGACCGGGGCTTCAACCAGTCCGAGCTGATCGCACGCGTCATGTCGAAGAGGACGGGCATCCCCTGCCGCAGCCTGCTTTCAGAGCGGCGCGGCGCGGGTAAGCAGCGGGAACTGGGCCTGCGGGACCGCTTCATCAATATCCTCGGCCGGTACGAGGCCGCGTCCGGCGCCTCCCTGTCCGGGCAATCTGTACTCCTTGTCGACGACATTTTTACGACCGGCGCCACGATAAACGAATGCGCCCGCCAGCTCAGGAATGCCGGCGCCCGGAGCGTAATTTCCCTTACAATGGCCCGGGCGGACATAAAAAGACTTGAAAAAAAATAATTTTTATTCTATATTGGATTAACCGCGAATATATGAATTGACCCCGGCATACTATCGGTATAGAAGGGAACTTCCTGCGTCGATCGACACGATGTCGGCTGCGGTGCTGGATGGCATAAACAATGGCGGTATGGAGTATATAACATGAAGAGAAAATCAACTGATAATGTTGAAATTCTTATTCTCGATGGACGCATTGACCAGGAAGGTTCGGAAGAACTCGAGGGAATGCTCCAGGATTGCCTTGACAAGGGCAAAAACAACATCTGTATCGATATGATGGATGTTAAACATATTTGCAGCTCGGCCCTTGGCGTCCTGGTGGCCATAAAAAGAAAGATCAAGGACAACGAAGGCGACATCAAGCTCGTTATCGTGAACGATAACCTGTTGAGGCTTTTTGAAACCACCATGCTCGATAAAGTGTTCGAAATTTTCGAATCCCAGCGCGAGTGCCTATCGACCTTCGACTGACAGCGGCGCACGACATGGGAAAGGACATAAAAACGATATTCGCGCCGCTGAGCGATTACCTCAAACACGTTGAAAAAGAAATCGAGAACAGGCTGAAGACCGGCGTCCCGATCATAGACGCGAGCTCATTCCACCTTTTTCTCGGCGGCGGCAAGAGGATCAGGGCATCCCTGGTGATACTGACCAGCGGCCTTCGCGGTCCCGTGCCCGACGGCATCATTCCGCTCGCGGCCGCCACCGAAATAGTCCACGCCGCCTCCCTCATCCACGACGATATCATTGACCAGTCGATGTTCCGGCGGGGCAACATCACCGTTCCGCAGAAATGGGGCAGCAAGGTCGCCGTTCTGGCGGGCGATTTCATGTACTCGGTCGCGCTCAACACCGCCATACAGGACGGCAACCCGGCCATCTTCCCCCTCATGGTCAACGGCACCAAGGACATGGTCATGGGCGAGCTCTGCCAGATCGAGTACTCCAATATTGATACAGCAAAGCGCGAACATTACATGAAAATCATCGAGCTCAAGACGGCGCAATTCATGGCCTCCTGCTGCAGGCTGGGCGCCGTGAAATCAGGACTTCCTTCCGCTGAATGCGACCAGCTCTACCGGTTCGGCCTGAACCTCGGCTTCGCCTTTCAGATTATCGACGACACGCTTGACATCATGCAGAATTCCAAACAGGTCGGCAAGGACGTGGGGAGCGACTTCAAAGACGGGAAAATCACACTTCCCTTCCTCTACCTCATCGAGAAGGGCGGACCTGCTGAGCTGACGAATCTCAAGCAGTACATAGCGGACCCTGACCCGGGCGCCTGGGACGGGATTAAAAAACGCCTGGCGGATTCGGGCGCCATCGATTACTCTGTCCGCCTGGCCGGGGATTATATAGACCAGGCCCGCGCCATACTGGGCGGCTACCCGGGTTCAGTTTTTAAAAACATTCTGCTCGATCTGTCGGAATTTTTGCTCAACAGGACATATTGAGGCCCGGATGACCGCGCGGGCATAGAATTTCAGCCCGCCGCGGGAAAAATTAAGTTGTAATATTACGGGCCATGATTATTGTTAGATAGACCTGATCAAACACCGCTGTCCCGGAGAATGTCATGATCACAAAAGAAAAGGAAGATCTTCTGAAATTCTACAACATGGGCCTGGTGGCGTACAAGCAGCGGCGATGGGAAGACGCCATTCACGCTTTTGAAAAGGCCCTGGCAATCGATCCCGAAGACGGCCCGTCATCACTCTATCTCGACCGGTCACGCGGGTTTAAGGAAGATCCGCCGGGCGAAGACTGGGACGGCGTTTTCACGATGACGACAAAATAACACACGGCGGACAGGGATATGGCTAAAAAGGTTATCCAGATAAACAAAAACCCGGTTTACGATATCGGGATGGTCACTACGGTGTTCAGCAAGGACACCGAGCTCAACGGCGAGCTCTCTTTTAAAAAATCACTCCAAATAAACGGCACGTTCGAAGGCGAGATCGTGTCAGGCGGATTCCTGGTCGTCGGTGAAGGCGCGGTCGTGAAAGCCAACATCAGGGCCAAAACGGTCATCATCATCGGCACGGTTTACGGAAACATCGAGGCAACATCGCGCCTCGAGATCCACACCACCGGCAAGCTCTACGGCAATATCAGGACCGCCAAGCTCCAGATCGCCGATGGCGTCGTTTTCGAGGGCAAATGCGAGATGATCAAGGGAGACCAGAAGAAGACGGACAAGGAATCCGAAGATAAAGACGAGCCCGGGGCAACCGAGAGCGAAGAAGCCGCCGAATAATTAATCAGGCAGGCCTGTCATGAATGGCCACGAAGCCTCCTTCTATGAAAAAACAGATGACGGGACAGGAACCGTCGGGTGCCGACTCTGCCCCCATAATTGTATAATCCGGAAAGGAAAACATGGCATTTGCGGTGTAAGGAAAAACTGCGACGGCACCCTCATCACCGAAATCTACGGCCTCCATACGGCCGTCACCATGGACCCGATCGAGAAAAAACCGCTGTATCACTTCCATCCCGGATCATCGATACTCTCCATAGGCACTCGCGGATGCAACATGAAATGCCCCTACTGCCAGAACTGGAACATCTCACAGGACACCTCCGCCCACGCGAGCCGCTATTCTTCGATCGATATCATCAACCACGCGCTCCGCGAGGGCTCCATCGGCATTGCCTATACCTACTCCGAGCCGGTCATCTGGTACGAATACGTCCTTGACACGGCTGTCCTGGCACGGGAGAAGCAACTCGTTAACGTGATGGTAACCAACGGCTTCATCAACAGGGAGCCCCTCGAACGGCTCCTCCCCTACATAGACGCGATGAACATAGACCTGAAGAGCTTCCGCGAGGAGACCTACCGCACGGTACAGAAGGCAAGACTCGCCGAAGTGCTGGAAACCATCACCTTCGCGCACTCACACGGATGTCATGTCGAGTTAACGACGCTGGTCATCCCCGGCATCAACGACTCGATGGAGGAGATGCGTGACATCATCGGTTTCATATCGTCCCTTGATAAACGAATCCCGTGGCATATATCCCGCTACTACCCGAACTACCGCTACGGCCGCCCGGCGACCGACGTGAAATATCTGACGCAGCTCCACGCCGAAGCCATGGAACGACTGGACTTCGTCTACTGCGGCAACGTCCCGTCCGAAGCGGGCGGTCACGACACGATCTGCCCCTCGTGCCACAGAACCGTCATACGCAGGATGGGCTACGCCACGCGGATTGAAAAGCTTAAGGGAAGCGCCTGCGCCTCATGCGGACACGAGCTCAATATCGTGCGCTGAACAACACCCTGCCCTGCTCCGGCCCCCTGTTTTTTAAGCTGTACCTTTCGCAATTGATGCAGGAAAAGATGTCGACGTGCTCCGAATGGCGGCAAACCGAGGGTAACTACAGTGATGACACCATCTCACAGCACGGCTGCTGCGGCTCGAGGAAATAGCGGTTTTTAAATTCAGAAACAGTGGTGATATTGAAATAACGGGTGAGCTTCGCGGTCTCGAACAGCCTCCGGATCTGGGAATTCAGATCATAGAATACCATCATGATCCCCTTACCCATGGCGTAGTTGAAAAACTTGACGATGCTGCCAATGGCCGACGAGTCCAGTGATTCAAGCATCAGGCAGTTTATCGCGATCAAGCGCGGCATTTTAACGACCTGTTCGGTCCAGATCCGTTCCACAAGTGATATGCTGTCGATGTTAAAAACACCGTTCAGATGGATAATAATTGTATCGCCGTATTGTTCGGCATGGAGATCGATCATTGGACCTTTCCAGCTGACATTTCAGTTCTCATACAAGGATAGGCATGAATTGTCAAGAAGTAAATTCCTTGAGCATTGTGCCATAAACTTTTTTCTCACACAACCGATGCAATCATGCGCCAGTTTAAATATAATCCGGGAAATAAACGTATGCGGCATGTTTGTATACAATTGCCCCGATAACGCACTATACCATCCGTTGGAAATTCGTTTTAATCCGTGGCCTAATGCATCTATTTTACATAATAAGTAAGCAGATTACGCGACAGGTATTTCCCGCGATAAACCCGTGGTGCATTACCCGGGATGAATCATCCTATAGCAAGAAAGCGGCAGGGAATCTGCCGCTTTCTTGTTATCTTGGTATTATTGTTTCTTCTTTATTCAGCCGCATGTTCCTTATCATCATGCCCGTGCCCTGCAGCGTGGGGGAAAAGCGGCGTGTACTTTGCAAACCACATGTATATCAGCACCATCACCGAAAGGCCGCCCAGGAATATAAACCACTCCTGGATGGTCGGATTATACGCCGCAAACGACTTCCAGGGGAAGTTGGGAACCGACGAGCCGTTCAGCACAACGAACATCTTGTTCAGGAAGAGCGCTCCTGCCGCGCTGCAGATGCCTATCAGGAAGGTTTTCTCCTTTTCGCGGTTCTTCTTGACGAGGAGCATCGATATCGCGGCAATGAGGAGAATGAACTCAACCGCGAGCATCCAGTACCCGTAATAGCCGCCCATCATGCCGGTGAACGAACGGTCGAAGAGAGGGGTCCATTTCGAGGCCATGAGACCGACGTCGATAACGCGTGCCAGGAAGTACACCGTGATCATTACCCCGGAGACCTTCGCGATTGAATGGAACGTTTCTTTCGGAACCACTTCCTTCTTCATCACTTTGCCGGCAATATAGGCGCACAGCGTCATGAACGCTGTGCCGCCAGCAGTCGCGCCGATGATGACCACGAAGAAGTAAATATGGTGGGCCCTGAACCAGGAGGCCTTTCCATACATGATATCCCACATGCCGCCGCCCAGAGAGCCCTGGTGGAAGAACGAAAGGAACGTGCCGCCGGCCGCGAAGATCCACATGAGCCGGTGAAGGTAATGGCCGATATACTTCAGCACGGGGATCGCTTCAAGGACCTTGTGCTTGAGAACTACCGGGACCAGCTCAACGCAGAGAATCATGAAGTAAAGGGTCAGGCACCACACTACCTCCGTCAGCATGGAGATCGGCATCAGGCCGGGTCCCCAGTTGGGATAGGTATAACCGAACCAGGCCCGGAGGGGCTGGCCGATGTCAAACACGAGAAACACCAGGGTGAAAAGGTAGCACATGAAGCCGATCAGGACCGTGGAATTGATGAGCGGCTCCAGCTTGTCGTTGCGGAAGATGTAAAGCAGGAAGCCGGTAGTAAAGGCCCCGCCGCCCAGTCCGACCAGTCCCAGGTCCCCGATGATCCACTGGCCGAAGGGATACACATTGCTCATGTCGGTGTAGCCCAGACCCCAGAACAGGATCTGTATGCCGAAGATGAGGAAACCAGCCGTCAAGAAAAAGAGTATGTAGAGCGCTATCCGTACATTCTTTGAATAGCTGTTGAATTCCGTCTTGAGGAAATTGATAAACTTTTTAATAAGGTCCACTGTTTTTCTCCTTAATCTGAGTATCGGAGTCTATTTAAATTTCATTATTCCCTTGATCCAGGTCTTGCTTGTCAGGTAGAAGACCTTGGGATTGGGATACTGTTTCATGTGCATCAGCTTTTCACGGGTCTTTTCGTCCTTATCGTCAATTGTGTGCACGAGACGGAATTTCCGCGCCTTTTCCTTTTCAAGCAGCTGGTTCAGCTCCGAATTCGGATCGTTCAGGTCCCCGAAGACCATTGCGCCTGTCGGGCAGGAGGCTACGCAGGCCGGCGTGTAAGTGACGGCGTTGATGTCCAGTACGCCGTTCGCCGCGGCCTTGTCCCGCTCCCTCTTCCAGATGTGGCTGCAGAACTGGCATTTGACCACGGTACCGCGCGACGCGATCGAAACGTCGGGATTGAGGGAATTCTTAAATGAGCCTTCATATTTAGGCTTCCACCAGTTAAAGGCGCGCGCCTCGTAGGGGCAGGACGCCTGGCAATACCGGCAGCCGATGCAGCGCGACCAGACCTGGCTGACGACCCCGTCATCACCCACGTCGGTAGCTACGACCGGGCATACTGAAACGCAGGGCGGTTTCGGGTTCTTGGGATCGTTCCCTTCGCACTGCTGGCACATCTTCGGGATGTAGCAGACTTCCACATCAGGGTAAGAGGCGTCACGGTCATTGGTGACTTTCATCAAATCGAGGAACTGAACACGCTTCGGCAGGTCCGAGTCGTCCTCGAACACCGGCATATTGTTTTCCTGGGCACATGCCATGGCGCAGACGCCGCAGCCGGTGCATTTGTCCAGATCTATCGCCATTCCCCATCTTCTGTTCATCTTCATGTCGGTATCCACCTCTTAACTGATTTTGACCCTGGTGAGCCACCAGTTGGCGGCCCCGGTCAGGGGATCGATATCATTCGTCATAATCTCCTTCGGGTTCACCCCTTTCTCACGGGCGTACCGGGTATATGCCTTGTGGCCGAACCCGAGCGGAATCGCGATCGTTCCGGGCGCCACCGTATCGGTGAGATGCGCACGGACGCTGCCGATTTCGCCGCGTGACGATTCAATGTCGATCCGCTCGCCCTCGGACACGCCCTGCTCGTCCGCTGTTTTTCGGTTGATCTGGACCCAGAGCTTGCCCTGCGAATATGTCTTGTCGTCGATCGCTTTTAGCACATAGGGGAACGCCAGTCCGTCGCCGTCGCCCACGAAGGCCAGCTCTATCGGCACCAGGCTGAGCGGAAACTCGTCCGACGCCTTCAACATCTTTTCCAGAGAGGCGAGATAGTCGTTCAGGACCTTCGCGTTGAAGTTCGCCGCGCCGGCGCCTGCAGCCGCCCCATAGGTCTTCACCAGGTCTATATATCCGTTCCAGGGAAAGGCCCCTTTCGCGTCGTCGACCTTTTTGGCCAGCGAGATTATCGCGTCGCCTGCGTGGACCGCTTTCATGTACGGTTTCAGCGGGGCGTCCCCGGTCGCGGAGGCTGTTTCAAGGTAGCTCAGCGAGGGGAATATATAGTCCGCATACATGGCCGTGTCGTTCAGCAGCGGCATGAACGCGACCACAAATGCGCCTTCCATCTTGTTAATGAGATCGGCGCCGTACACGCTGCGGTACGCAGGGTCGGCCTCGTTCACGAAGAGCATCTCGAAATTCCCATTCTTGATGAAATCGTCCAGACCCGCGGGCTTTTTCGCGTCCTTGAGCGAAGCTGCCGCGTCGGCCGAAAGGGCCGGCTCGCCAAGGTCCTGGCTTTTCTTCAGGGTTGCGGCACGCGATCCGACCATGGCATTAAGCGCCTGCACGGCGAGGAACTCAGCGGACGACGATGAAACGCCGCTTCCGCCGCGGCCCGCCACCGCCACCGGGTTCCCGGCGCGGGCGAAAGCGTCCGCCACATCCTCGATCTGCTTTGCCTTGAGCCCGGTGATGGCCGCGGTCTTCTCCGGGGTGTACTTTCCGACGATCGCCATCCAGTCCGCGCCGCCGGCCGCCCGGCCTTTCTTAGCAAGGCAGTTGGCAATGCCCAGCGCCAGGACAATTTCAGTGCCGGGCTTGATGGCCAGCCATGTGTCTGCAATCGACGCCGTGCGGGTACGCACCGCGTCGGCCTGCACCAGCTTCGCGCCCTTCTTCTTCCAGGCGACAAAGCTCTTGTTCATCGTGCAGGGTGTGCCCCAGCCTTCAAGGAGGCGCGCTCCGAAGCTGAGGATGAAGTCCGCATTGTCCAGGTCGTAGTCAACGTAACCGCCCAGGGCCGCCTGGGCAAGCGTGTTCAATGTAGGCTCGTAATATGCGTTGGCGCTTCCGGAAGCTTTTACAAGCCTGTTCAGGAGCGCTCCGGCGAGGTTGTCATTCTTGCTGATGCCGGCGATCATGTTCCCTTTTTTGGCGCCGATAAGCTTGTTCATGCGCTTTGCGATGTCGGCAATCGCCTCGTCCCAGGAGACGCGTTCGAATGCAGAGGCCCTGGCAGTTCCCTTCTTGCCGGTCCTCTTCAAAGGCGAATCGAGCCGTTCGGGATGGTACAGGAGCTGGAGGGCATTCTGGCTGAAAGGACAGCCGCTGTTGGAAGTCTCGATTTTCACCGCCCGGTCGCCAATCATCCGTATTGACATATCGCAGGAATTGCGGCATGCACCACAGATAGCCTTCAGGTACTGTTCCGGACCGCCGACAGGGACATGCTGGTCCTGAGTCCACTCCACGAGCCACTGCAGTCCGAGGAAGGGTGCGCCGGAAAAAACATAACCCGCGAGGCCGCCGGCGACAGCGCCGCCGCCTAACATCAAGAAATCTTTGCGTTCTAACTTTTTCATGGATAATCCTTCTCCTCTCAGAAGTTTCGTGATTTCAGGCCATCAGTCGTGGCACACGGCGCACTTGTTACTGATGTTCAGTGCAGTATGGCAGTCTTCGCACTGGCCCATGAGCATCTTGCCCTTGATCGCGGCCGCGTTCATTGAATCCGCCTTATCGCCGTGACAGGAGCCGCACCGGGCTTTAAGCCTGCCGTCCTCGTATTTCGCGGTCATGACAACCTTGTGGCTGAAATAGACGAGACCGGGTTGTTTTGCGAAGGAGCCCCACGGTTTGTCGGTATCCTTGTACTCGTCGAACATGGGCTTCCGCCGTGCCACATTCGGTCCGGCATCTTTGGAGGGAGCGTTCCGGTCGTGGCAGGAAGTACATTCAGCCACGGTGGGAAGACCCTTGAACCTCCCGTTAGGATAATAATCATGGCAAATGGTGCAATCATCCTTGCTCAAGCCGTTTTCAGGAAAATATTTTGAAAGGTGGCTTTTGTGGTTAAAGTCGATGAGCTTATCGGGGTGATTGGCCATAACATAATTACAGCCTTTACTTGAAAATATAAAGCCAAAATAAAGGGTTACTAAAAAAGGTATTCCAATTAGAAAAACGGTCCGTTTCAACAGGCCTCTCCTTTTTTATCTTTATTATTGGTAAGAAATTGATACGCTTAAATAATAACCATACAAGCTATTATTTGATGAAATATATATTTTAATTTGGGGGTTATATGTCAACAAAATTATATAAATTTCTGTTGGAAATGGGGTCTTCCGGCAGGATATGCCGGGTAAAGAATCATGTACGATCCCCGGAACGCCATTCATTTCGCCGGTACGGGTCAAGCAGACTGTATTGCCTGCAATGCGGAAGCTATCATGTCATCATCCGTCCCGGCCGTATCGGTTGACGACATTCCGAGGGCCGGCTCGATCCGGATGAATGCATCAGGGCCGACTTTGACCCGGTACTTCAGCAAGGCGCTCCGGATCTCGCCTGCCAGAGATGACGTTTTCCCGGCATCCAGGTCGGGCAGAATAACTGCAAGGTACTCGTCATACCGGCAGATGAATCCGTCATTTTTTACTATCGAGGAAATCGACGGGGCCATGAGCCGTATCAGGGCGCTCCTCTCGGCCTCGCTAATCCCGCCGCCCTGATCGAACAGTCGAATAAACATGAGGGAAAAGTTCTTCTCACGATGCTTCCACTGCCGGAGGTACTCGTTATACTTCAGGCTGAAATATATCTTGCTGTGCAGCCCGGTCCCGGCATCGGTCATCACATCGTTGAACATGATAAAGTCATGTATGCTTTTCAGTATGCCCGACATACCCGCCTTGATCTCGTTAACGTCGCTGCCACGCAGCCCCTGGCGGCGGACAATAATCACCGCGCCCAGGAACGCGTTGTTATAGATGAGGGGGACGACGACCTTCTCCCCGCCTTCCAGCACCATTGTCGATCCGCTCTGCATTTCCCTGCCCGCCTCGTTATCGAGATCGATGGTGTCGAAGCTGATCGAGCTTATCCGGAAGAATGTGCCCCCCCTGAGCTCCATTGTCTTGACCAGCTTCCCTGTCGGATGATACAGGTACAGGGCCACGCTGTCCGTGCCAAAGGCCGCATGGATCCTTCCGAACTGTTCCTGGATATAACTGCTGATCGTATCTGACACGATATTGGAGCTTTCACGCGATACCGCACCGTCTTCCCGCGCGGCCTGCCCGCCGGTCAGCCCCAGGTCAATGGTATGGCGATCATCGCTATCCACGGCCGCAGCCCCCCTGCCAGACACGATCGTGATGACGGCGGTCAGGATGATTACGATAAGGACCACAAGTAAGACCTCCAGCATGGTCCTGACGAGGATCGTGTCACCGAACGAATAGGGGTAAACCACGAGAAGCCGGTTCACGCCGATTTTACCGATGAAGATATAAAACTTGAGCTGGTCGGTTACACCGTCATATTTCTCTTCGTAATATCGCGTGATAAACGGGCTGGACGTGCTGATGCTGAACTTGTCCTGGGTGAAGTCCTTCAGTATCGTTTCAAAAAGCCCGGCCGTCCTGATGAAGCGGTCGTTCTTGCTTGAGAGGCGCAGCGTCAGTCCGCTGTCCGTGATGGCAAGAAGTGCGATGTCCCGATACTCACGGTGTATCTGCTTCAGAAAAGCGGTCAGGTCTTCGTTTGCGGGCATCTTTTTGTCGGCGGCGAGCCGCTTCTCCATGTCGCTGTATTCCGCCACGATCCTGTTCGTCGTAGCAACGAGCGAGGCGACCAGGTCCCGCTCGACATACTTGAAGCGTATGGTGAAATAGAGAAACAGGCTGACGATTAATAAGACGGCCCCGACAGCTATGATCTTGATCCTTCCTGACATGGCCCTTCGCTCCAGTTGCAGATGATAAAACGCGCCGTGAAACCCGGCCGGCCTCTGGCCGGCGGCGGGATTTTCGGGATGCCGTTACTATTTTCGGATTATCCCGCCGATAACTATCGCCATTATTTCGGGCGCACCCTCCTGCCGGACCGGCTAAAAACTTGACAGCAGGCAGGACTTTTCATATTTTTGCCGGATTCATATCCTCTGACCGGAGAAAAAACCATGAGACATCGAATCGCCGTCATGCTTGTGATACTATCCACACTGGCAACCGGCCTCCTGGCCGGCGCCTGTTCAGGGTCAAAAAACGGGGACGCGGAAATCCCCGAGCTTGAGAAGGGATGCCTGTCGGGCCAGTGCGTGCCCGGACAGTTCGAAACCGCGTACCAGCGCTTTGCCCTGGTAACCGGGGACATTGTCAACCTCAGGACAAGGCCGGACACGACCTCGCGGGTGCTGGCGCAGATTCCCGTTACGCGAAAGGTCACCGTGCTCTACGTCAAGCCGGAAGAGGTCACCATCGGCGCGTTGAAAGGGAGATGGGCCTACGTCATGGATTCGGCAGATGTAAACCGTACCGGCTGGCTCTTCGACTACTTCCTGGCCTACCCGGACCGCTTCACCAGGCCCGCCCGGCAGAAGATACGGGAAATCCGCGTGATCCTGGGAGGACGGCTCACGGTCTACCGCTGCACCCCCGACGGGAAATTCCAGACAACGCAGAACGAGATGCTGTACAAAAAGGACGCAAAAAAAACGGACGCTGCCACCGGCGAGGTGCTCCAGTATAAAAACGTCATCTGGCTGAAAAAGGAGAGGCCGGACGATTACCCGGTCTTCTTTGAGGTGCTGAAAAACGGCTCCCTGGAATTCGCGGGCCAGTACCGGAACAAGCGGGGGATCATCATGACGAGGTAAGCGGCCGCGGCAGGGTCAGATCTTGGCGACAAGCTCAACCAGGCCGGTCATTATCTCGCGGTATTCTTCCGACAGCTGCAGGCGGGACAGGAGAGAGCGCGACTGCTCGACCAGCTCCCAGTGCCTCTCGACGACGGCTTCGCGCGATCCGCTCGCGTCGATCATGTGACGAATCGCATCGACATCGCGACCGGTCTTTTTATTCTTGGTGAAGATGGCCATGAATTTCTTCCGCTCCCTCGGCTTGAGCTTCTCGATGGTGCTGTTGATCAGCATGGTCACCTTCCCTTCCATGATATCGGAATTCGAAGGTTTTCCCGTGGCTTCCTTGCTGCCGAACACGCCCAGTATATCGTCCCTGATCTGGAAAGCAAGACCCAGGGGAAGAGAAAAATCGCGTATGAGCTCCTTCTCCTGGTCTGCATTTCTCCCTGCCAGCACGTACCCCATGAGCATGGGATAATACACCGTATAGTACGCGGTTTTCATCGTGGCAACGGTGATGGAGGCATCACCGGGATCGTCAATTTTTTTCGAACGGGAATGGAGTATGTCCAGGATCTGCCCCCATGCGGTGACCTCGTAGGTGCTCGAGAAGATCCTGAGGAAACGATCCTTCACGCGCGGCGGCACATTTGAACCGGCAAGGATCTCGACGGCGGCCGCAAAAAGGACGTCCGCGAGGATCAGCGCTATGTCGTTCCCTATGTTGCGGTTATGGGAGTTGCCGCCGTAGCGGCCGGCACAGGCCATGTGGAGGGATTGTCCGCCCCGGCGCAATTCCGAACGATCGATGATATCGTCCTGGATCAGCAGGAATGAATGCATCATCTCTATCACGGACGCGATCTTCACCGCATCCTCGCGCCTCTTGCCCCGCTGGTAGCCGAAGCACGAAATAAGCATGATCAGCGGACGCACCCGTTTCCCTTCGCGGCAACAGTATTCCTCGAGGAGCCCGTACATGTCGCTGATCACGGGAAGCCGCGCGTCTTTTTTCTTCACCTCGAGAAATCCGTGGATAGAACTGTCTATCATGGGAATATATTCTTTGCTGAAGGCTTTGAAACGGTCGCGCGGGGTCGGTGTTGTGTTCATGGGTGATCCTTTCATTCGCGAGAATTACAGCGGCGGTCGCGCCTGCGCAGGGGCCGTCACCCGTACAACGTACATATCCCGGGCAGCGGCATCGTGTCAAGAACATTACTGCCCCCGGCAGGCGCGCCGGGGGCCTGCGGTACTAGCGAAAAGCAGGTGAAAAGAACGTGGCCTGCCCTCTTCTGGGAAGTATCTTAAAGCGATACTGTTTTCCATCACCGGCGGGATTATACCAGCGGGCCTCATACACGCCCATGCCCTCCCCGTTTTTGGCCTTCGCGCAGATGATAGCAATGTCGTACCCGCTGTCGTCTACCGGAATACCGCCGGTGATGAGCGGACGCCAGAGGGCGCCGTCATCGCTCGTTTCTATGCAGACCAGCGGCTCGTGAAGCGCGATGCGGGATGGCGAAAGGTCCTGCCAGCGGAACGACCAGTAGGGCTCCGACTTCTTTTTCGCCGTCAGCACCGGAGCCGCGACGACTTTCCGATAGCCCTTCGGCTCCACGTCAGCGGGATAGTAGTTCTTTGCTTCCTTGACGGTAAACGTCCAGTCAGGCCGGAGGACGCCGCCGCTCCCCTTCGAGAGGTCGGCGGTCAGGCCCGCAAGGGCGGTTCCAAGGTAGCCGCTGGTACCGGGCCCGTACAGGGTGTGGCCGCCCTCGTAATACTGGATCGAGTATTCCTCGGGAGTGGAGCAGTATCCCCAGTAGGAGTTTGCCGTATCGACCACGATATACCGTGCGTCGGGAAGGCCCGCGGCCTTCGCCGACTCGCCGCAGCGCGCCATTATGCGCCGGCCCGCTTCGACGGTTACCTCGAAGGGGACCGGGAGAATGACCGTGTCCTGGATCTGGATCGCCTGCAGGAAAAGGACATGCGGGAACTCTTCAAGCGGCAGAATCTTGTAATGTATGGCCTCGGCCACGATCCGCTTCTTCCCCTGGCAGGTATCGGTATTGAAGCGCCTGGGCCAACCCGGCGCGAAGCCGGCAACGCCATGAAGCAGCGGCGTCGGGCGGTCATTCGCTCCCGCGACAAGTGCCTGGCCCACTGCCGGCTTGTCGCAGAGGCAATCGTTACCGGTGCACTTCTCCTCGTATACATCGACTTCGCTGAACCGGTAACGGATAACCGCATTCTCCGACAGGTCTTTCTTCAGGGAGTCAAAGAGCTCGAGCGATTTTTTTCCTACGATGACGCCGATCCGGCGCATCGCGGCATACCCGAGCTTTTCATCCTTGCCGTAATTGGGAGTCATGTCGCCGTGGGTATAGTTCGCGATCGCGTGGATGGGGTCCGCCGCGCCGGGGTACCGGCTCTTTATCCCCCACTCGACCTCCCGTTCCGCGTATGCCGTCACGTCGCCGTTGTAGAGCAGGTCCCCTTCCCTGTTGTCCAGGTTAGGATGCAGTGAAAAAAAAGAGAGTGCTCCAAGCGGCACATAGTCTCCCCGCTCGGTCTTACAGTCGACACGGATCATGCGCAGCTCTGAATTGACCGCCTCGGTCTCCCCCGGCCTTTTGCCGTTCAGCGTCTTGTTCATAAGGTAGGCTGGAAGGCTCCGGTTGCGGTTGACGCCTTCGATAGTGGTCGATCCCGCGGCAATTTTCGCGGGACGGCGCGTTTCGTAGGCCTTGATGATTGCCCCCGCGATACGCTCCGCCATGAACTCGTACACCTGCCTCTGGAAGCCGGGCTTGGGAGAGGCCATGCGGTCATAGAAAGCGTCCCCGAAATAGTTGCCCTGCGCCGAATGAGTGTGCGTGCCCGCGATCACCAGGCCGCCGGCCTCCACGTCGGTCTTCGCTGCGATCAGCTCCGCGATCCGGTGGTGCAGGATGCGCGATCCGGACAGTATATCGGCCTGGACCAGCACAATGGGCCTGCCCGACTTCGGCTTGAGGTACAGGGCGCGGGCATACAGGCGCGTACGAACGCCGCGGGATATTTTTCCGTTGAGCGAGTGACCGGCCAGCGGAATGCCCGGCGGCGGCGTGATATCGACCTTCGCGGCGCCGGCCAGCGTCTCCGGAACATCCTGCGCCGCAAGCGGCGCGGGCCTGCCGATGGTGATGGTCGCCGGTTTCAGCGATGCGCACCCGCCGAGAAGCAGGGCCAGGCAGGCAAGGGCAACGATCAATATATGGCTTAGGGGTCTGTTTTTCATAGTACCTGTCTCATCCTCTCATATAAGATGATTCACCTTGGTTGTTCAACGCCCAACCAGAGTAAACAATGTTTTTTAAAAATCAATAATAAAATTAATGCCATTTAGCCAACGTTTTAAAGTTGTAAAAAGTGTGCTTTATTTCATCCGGAAACCCGTTAAATTAACAGCTTGATAAAATATGTTAATTAGTTTTTACCTCGTATTTAATCGAATAAATGAGCAGTACCGCCATTTTGATAATTCTCTGCTTAATATAAAAGTGAAAATCCGTGGTAAAACCTTATGCTTTTTTTCATCCGGATGATACAGTGAGACTGCAATCAGTGTATCGATTATTTTACATGCATCACGGAAAAATATGTTGATTATTACCGGACGGGCCTGTTTGTAAGTTACATTCGCAGGCGCTCCATCGCGCCTAATCTATTTTAATTGAAAGAGCTTCTATGCTTGCCAAACGCATCATTCCATGCCTGGATGTAGACCGGGGCCGGGTCGTCAAGGGGGTAAATTTCGTAAACCTGGTCGATGCGGGCGATCCTGTCGAAAACGGAAAGTTCTACGATTCCGAAGGGGCTGACGAGCTCGTGTTCCTGGACATCACCGCCTCGTCCGACCGGCGGGACATCATCCTCCACATGGTCAAGGGAGTCGCGGAAGAAGTGCACATCCCGTTCACTGTCGGCGGCGGCATACGCTCCATCGAGGACGTCCGGCTCATACTGGAAAACGGCGCCGACAAGATATCGATCAATACCGCCGCGGTCCAGAACCCGGCGCTTATCACCGATTCAGCGCGGCGTTTCGGCTCGCAGTGCATCCTGGTGGCGATAGACGCAAAACGGAACGATCGGGGGAGATGGACCGTCTACCTCAACGGCGGAAGGACTCCGACCGACATAGACGCCGTCGAATGGGCGGCCCGGGTCGAGGAGCACGGCGCCGGGGAGATCCTCCTCACGAGCATGGACCGCGACGGCACCCGCATCGGGTACGACATCGAGCTTACACGGATGGTGGCGGACACCGTGAGCATCCCCGTAATCGCTTCCGGCGGGGTCGGCACGATAGACCACATGTACGAGGGCCTCACCATGGGGCGTGCCGACGCGGTGCTTGCCGCCTCCATTTTCCATTTCAGGGAGATATCCATTGCCGAGGTCAAGAGGGAACTGCAGGCGCGCGGAGTTCCCATGCGGTACCCCTTTTAAAAAAACGAACAAATGAACATTGGAGGATACTGTTATCCACAACTGTTCACCATGCACCATTCACTCTTATCTATTTAAACGGTCCCGCGAGAATGCTTATCATGCACGATGATTACTTGAAAACAAGCACCATTGCAATGATGAGGCTCACGAGCAGGACTGCGAGCGCTGCTATGACGCCCATGGTGATCCTGGACATGCTGTCAGAAGGAGCGGGAGCATCCATGTAGGAGGTGTCTATGGCGACCTTGATGCCCTCTTCCATCTCCTCAACCTTGACGTAGATGCCCTTGGCCACGGCCACGAAGATGGTGTACCCGCCGTCGGCCCGCCGCCTGAGGAAAACGATCCTGCCGGTTATGGGCTGGATCCCCTCTTCCGTGTACGCGTTGAACGCCTTGGCGACCTGGACCGCGCGCGGGTGCCGGTCGACGATCTTGACCTTGAGCCGGTCGCCTACCACCAGAAGGCCGATGTCCCTGCCGCTGATGGGGGCAAGGATAAGGCTTCCCCTGAGGAGGAGCTTGATTTCCTTCCCCTTGAGGGCCTCGTGGTCGTCGTCCGTGTCGATCTCGATGTCGACGTCATCCTTCCCCGTGCCGTCCTTCGGCAGCTGGTAATCCATCATCTTCCTGCTGGTCACGGAATCGGTTTCCATCTCCAGTGACGACAGGTACTCGGTATCGACCATCATGCTCACACCCTGCAGGCCCATGCGGTCCTGTACCATGAGCTGGAAAATGCGGTTGATGTCGATTTCGCTCTGTCCGTCCAGAAGCTTTTTCAGCTCACCGGCGAAATTCACGGTGAAGGTGGAGAGAAAGACATTCTTGAATTGCCGGCCAAGGACATCATCATGCGGCTGGCTCCCAACGAAATTCATCATGTCTTTTTCGAAGGACCTCCAATCGACACTGGTTTTCAGTTCCTTGAGGTTGAAAGAATCGGTTATGACGGGATACACGCTGTTCAGCGTCAGGTAGTAACGGTTAAAAAATGCTATGAATGCCCCGAAAGACTGGGTCGAGGAAAAACGGCCCTTGATCACGCAGATGTCCTCCAGGTTGCCGGCGATCATCTGCTTTGCGCGATCTTCATCACCATTGGTGAAAAACATCGCAATCTTGAGCTTTTTCGTGTAATCGGACAGCGAACCGGCCGCGTTTTCCAGTATCTCTGACATAAATCTCCACGGGTGTGTAATAACGGCCGCGGAAGCGCCACCGCTTCTTCCGTTTCTATCATCCAACCACAGCGACCAGGTTTTTACAAGAATTTTTTCATTCCGGGTTTGCCAGTCTGTATTTTTGCAATACTGCTTTAACCCGCTGCAGGAGCATCCTGCGATCGACCGGTTTGAGGATAAAATCGCTGATGCCGAGCTTTACCAGGTCCGCCATAACTCCCTTGGTCGTTTCATCGCTGACAAAGACGACCAGCGGCCGGTTTGGCCTTTTGGAAAGCTCATGTAAAAACGCATATCCGTCAAGGACGGGCATGTCAAGGGTCGTCGTTATGAGATCGATTTTGCCTTCAATTTTTGAAAGCTTGTCAAGAGCCTCCTGCCCGTTGGCGGCTGTGGCAACAACATTATAGCTCTCCGACTCAAAAATCTGGACTATCTGCTTTCTCAGAAAATCCTTGTTTTCCACTACCATCAGCTTATAGGGCCTTCCTCCTGGCTTGAGTCCGTCAGGCATCTTGGTATTCAAACTGGGAAAATCCCCTCTCCCCTTCATCTTTCCTCCGCACTAATATTTATATAGAAGAAACATAACGTTAGCGACCTTCGAACCAGTGCCGGCGCCTCCAAACGTATGAATTCCAACAATTTTGAAGAATGTAAAAAAACAAAACTCTGTTGTCAAGATGAAAAATGGATTAATGGAAAGCCATCCGGGGTGGCCGTTATGGACGGAGGACCGCCATCCTCCCCGGCCCGGCCTGTAGCGGGCATCGTAGCAAAAAAAAGCAACAAAATACTTGATTATTTTCATTAACCGAGCGATATATAAATATAAGACATACCAGAAACATCCAGACACATGAGGGGATACAGGGGTTGAGCAACGGAAGCACCGCCAGCTACACAATTCAGCCGCAGGACTATAAAAAGGCCGTTGCCGCTGAAAATGACTTCTACATCCAGTTCAATGTCCTGTCGCCCGCGGTCGATGGCATCATCAACAAGTGCGTGCACCGCTACCTGGCTCATTACGACCTGGGCTACATTAAGAACCAGATCATCAACGTGATCAAGGAGCTTGTCAACAACGCGATCAAGGCGAATTTGAAACGGCTTTACTTCACGGTCAAAAAACTGGACATCAACAAAACCGAAGATTACCGGCAGGGTATGGAGACCTTCAAGGAGGAGACGTACGAGGGCGACGAGGACTACATGTCGATGCTGGCGGATTCCCCCCTCGTCGTGCGCGTCGCGTTCAAGACCTCGGGCGAATACCTCTATATCAATGTGATTAACAACGTCCCGATCCTTGATACCGAGCTCTCCAAGATCAACGCCCGGATCAAGAAAGCATACAAGTACAACGACATTTCCGAGGCCTTCGACGAGGTACTGGACGATTCCGAAGGCGCGGGCCTGGGCCTTATAATGGCGATGATGATTTTCAAGAACATGGGGATGTCCCCGGAGTCGTTCCGGATATACCGGAAGAAGGACCTTACCATATCCGCGATCGCGATTCCGCTCGCAATGGACAAGATCCGCGCCCGCGTGCAGATCGCCGGCGAGATAATCCGCGAGATCGAGTCCATACCGGCGTTCCCGGACAACATCATACGCATTCAGAAGCTCTGCGCCAACCCGGATGCGACGATAAAGGAGATAGCCGGTGCAATATCGCTTGACCCGGGACTCACGACCTCGATCCTCAAGCTCGCCAACTCGGCCGGGTACTTCACCGTCAAGAAGACCGAGACCATCGAGGAGGCTGTCAAGATCATCGGCGTGAAGGGTATCAACGCGCTGCTGCTCGCAACAGGCGTGCACAAGGTCATGGACGCGCGCTACAAGCGCTCGGAGTCGACCTGGAAGGACTCGTACAAGCGGGCCGCCTACGCCTCACAGCTCGCGGTGCAGATGAAGAAGACCAAGCTGGGCGATTTCGCCTACCTTGCAGCCCTCCTCTCCGACGTCGGCTTCATCGTGATGCTCTCCCTCAGGTCCGAGCTCCTGAAATCGCTCCAGGAGCTGGCCGGGTTCAAGGGAATGGAGAACATCGACCTGCTGGAGGAGATCAGCCTGGGCATATCCCACGCCGCACTGGGCGGCATGATCTTCAGCAAGTGGAAGTTCAACGACGCGCTCATCAAGACCGTGGAGTACCACCACCGCCCGCACATGGCGCCGGTCAATATCCGGCAGCTCGTGTTCATCGTATACCTGGCCGACTGCCTGGTGGAAATCGACAAGAACCGATTCCGCTACGAGTTCATAGATGAAGACGTAATCGAGTACTTCAACCTGGGCGACCGGAAGGCCTTCGACATCATGCATAAGGTCCTGAAGGAGTCTTACGAGAACCAGCAGAAGGAGCTTTAATGTCCGCGTAGCCCTGCATAGTGTCCCGGCCGCCCGGGCCGGTGAGCACGGGCGCGGCTTTGCCGTCGTCGCCGACGAGATCAACAAGCCCGCCGGCCAGATGAAGGAGATGACCGACAGCATACAGGTGGCGATAGGCGGCTTGAACGAATCCTCGGCCCAATAAATTACTTGACGAAAAACATTTTTCCACCCCACTATTGTCCCTCCTGCGCCAGCCGCAGGTAACATATTCATTACCAATATGGCCGGTTGGCTCCCCTGCCGGGGGGCCGGGGGGGCCGGGCCCCACAGAACAAAGGAGCGTGCGATGTATTTCCAGGACCTTATCGCCAAACTGAACGAATACTGGGCCCAGCGGGGCTGCCTCATCATACAGGGATACGACCTCGAAGTCGGAGCGGGCACCTTCAACCCGGCAACCTTCCTCCGCGTCCTCGGACCCGAGCCGTGGAGTGTGGCCTACGTCGAGCCCTCGCGGCGCCCCACGGACGGGCGCTACGGCGACAATCCGAACCGCCTCCAGCACTACTACCAGTACCAGGTAATACTGAAACCCTCGCCCGTCGACGTGCAGGACATGTACCTTGACTCGCTGCGGCACCTGGGCATCAAGCTCGAGGAGCACGACGTCCGCTTCGTCGAGGACGACTGGGAATCGCCCACCCTTGGCGCGGCCGGCCTGGGCTGGGAAGTGTGGCTCGACGGCATGGAGATCACTCAGTTCACCTACTTCCAGCAGTGCGGGAGCCTGGAGCTGAAGCCGGTGTCGGTAGAGCTCACCTACGGCACGGAGCGGATCTGCATGTACCTGCAGGGCGTGAACCATTTCAAGGACGTCATGTGGAACAAGAACGTGCGCTACGGCGATGTGCACGGCCAGAGCGAGTTCGAGTTTTCGCATTACAACTTCAACATCGCCGACACGGAACTGCACTTCAAGCTCTTCGACCTGTACGAGAAGGAATGCCTTTCCATTCTCGACAATCCAAAACAAAAAGTCGTGCTCCCGGCTTATGACTACGTATTGAAATGCTCGCACGTTTTCAACATGCTCGACGCGCGCGGCGCCATTTCCGTTACCGAGCGGGTCGGGTACATCGCGCGGGTGCGCAACATCGCACGGCGCTGCGCGGAGCAGTACGTCGCCATACGCGAAGAGATGGGCTTTCCGCTCCTCATGAAACAACCGGCCGGGGCAGCCTGATGGATGAGGATTTCGTCAAGCTCGAAACATTCCTTTCGAAGTACGACAAATTCGTCATATCAACGCATGAAAGCCCGGACTGGGACGGGCTCGGCGGCGAGATCGCAATGTTCGAGCTCCTGAAAAAGCTGGGGAAAAAGCCGCTCATCGTCAACTCCGACCCCACGCCCGACAATTTTCTCTTCCTCGACATAGAGCACGACATCAACGTCATGAACGGGTCCTTTATTCTTCCCGGCGATATCGCTGAATACGCGCAGTTCGTTCTTGACACCAATGACTACAACAACATCGGGGCGGCCGCCTACAACGCGCTCAAGGACCGGGTGCGCGAGGTGTTTATCATCGACCACCATGAGGGGGACGAGAGCAAGCTCGGCGCCAACATCATCAAGGCGGGGGCCTCCTCTGTCAGCGAGATCATGTTCCACATCATAGAGCATTTCGAAACACCCATCACCCTGCGCGCGGCCCAGGCGGTCTTCGGCGGGATGGTGTTCGACACCGGCTCGTTCAAGTATCCCAAGACCACGCCGGAAACGTTCCGCATAGCCGCGAAACTGGTTGAGGCCGGCGTGACCCCGTTCTTTATACACGAGCAGATCTACGAACAGAACGCTCTGTCAAGCTTTTCGCTCCGGGGACGGATCATGTCGAGCATGGAGGTGCTTCACGGCGGCAGGATGATAGCGCTCAAGCTTACCCCGGACATGCTTAAGGAGACGGGCGCGACGTTTACCGAGGGCGAGCCGGCCATCAACCTCCCCCTCACGGTCAAGGGCGTGGTGGCCAGCCTTCTGGTCAAGCAGGACTTCGAGGGCCCGGTCAAGGTAAGCATGCGGACCAAGGGCAACATCGACGTGGCACAGCTCGCCATGGAGCGGGGCGGCGGCGGCCATAAGAACGCGGCCGGGTACAAGTCAAAGCTATCGTTTGATGAAACATACAGGCAGGCGCTCAAAAGCATGGAGAAATTCTTCACGTGAGAGAGGGCGGAAACATCACCGGTCACGCGCGTCGCGCGCCCGGAGCTTTGCGGCTATCAGCTCCGCGTGGTCGACATGCAGGAGCGTGGCGAGCCGGTGCACCAGGTGATCCTCGCCCGGATCGAGCCGCCCGTCGGCGTACGCGATGCGCCAGGCCGACTCAATGAGACTCCGCTTCTCCCCGTCGCTGAAATTCCGGTTGATAACGCTGGTGTAGGCCCACAGATCGGTGGCTTCGCGCTGCGCGTGCTCGGCCGTCGAGATGACATCTTCAATCTCCCCGTCGGGTATACCAAGCTCCTCGCGCAGCAGCCTGCGCACCCGGTCCCGTTCGATGATGGAGAAATCGTCGTCGGCGTGGGCCATCTCCAGGAGGATCACGCACGCGGCGATATTGATCCGTTTCCCGCCGTCGCCCCGCGTGTCGCCGCCGACAGGTTTTCCACTCAGTAAATTCACTATCGACCGCAGCATGTCCCGCTCCAGATCTTTCTTTAATTGATGAAGAACATCCCGCGAGGTCACACCGTCAGGCACTAATGCAGGGTGACAGAATAATCTTTGGGAAGTATCCTGTCTTCTTTGTACAGGTTGAGGTAGAAGGCAAGGATTTTTTTTGCCTGGGCTATCGTCGCCTGGTCCAGCTTCATGGCGCCTGTCGGATTATCCATATTCTTATAGTACTTCCTCTCCGAAAATATCGGAATGCCCATGAACGGATTTGGCAGGTCCATGTCCATCATCTCGAGCAGTGTCGGCAGCAGGTCCATGCTTGTGCAGAGGGTGTCATTCTTCACGCCCCGGTACGCACCCCCGGGGAAATGTATGTAGCAGGGTATGATATCGAAGAACGGGCTAAAGTGATCCTCGTGCTTTTTCATGAAATCGATATACTGCTTGTTGTTGCCCATCGCATGGTCTGCGGTGAGTATCACCACCGTGTTATCGGCATGGGGAGACTTTTTAAAATATTCCCAGAACTCGCCGAAGGCACGGTCGGTGGAATGGATCGCGTCGATCATCTCGTTGCCGTCGGAGCCGGGATGACGCTCTTTCACCTTGAACGGCGGATGAGAGTTTATGGTCGATATCGTGAGGAGAAACGGCGCGTTCCGGGGCTGCTTTTTGAGCAGCTCGACGACGAACCCGAACAGGACGTCGTCGTCGACGCCAAATCCGTTTTCCCGGTCCCTTATCCCGCGCGGGATCAGGCTCTCGCACCCGTAGAAATAATCATAGCCTTCCCGTTTCATGAAAAAATCCTTCATGCCGATGAAATGCTCGCTCCCGGCCTGCGCGTGGATCGTGGTGTAACCCTTTTTTTTCAGGATGTTCGAGAGAAACAGGAAGCGGCAGGGTATCGGAATGCGGGATCCCCCGATGTTCTCGTCCAGGAGGTAGACGCCGGAACCCAGCGCGGCGATAAGCCCCCGTATGGTCGGGAAGCTGGCGTTGCGCATCCTCGTGAACGAGAAGGATTCATTCCCCATCTCGTTGATATGGCCCGTAAGGCCCCGGAGCCCGTGAAGCTCTTCTTTAAGAAAAAAATCGGACAGCGATTCGACGAATATGATGATAACGTTCGTGCCCGGGCGTATCGCCGGCCTGTTGTATGTTTTCCTGCGGGGATCCAGGTATATGCTTTTTTTCATGAGCGGGTACCGCTCATCCATGCTGTATAACAACTGTCCCCGCTCTTTGAATAAATCGATGATGGCCTTGTCCAGAGTGACCGGCTTCGCGCTCATGATCTTCGAAAGGAAATAATACGCGAACAGCGACCTGAAGAACTCCGACTCCGGCAGCCTGAGGTAGACGCGGGGGTCGGAGATATCGTTCCTGAACGCCTTCTCCGCGGTTTTTATCCGCTCGATCGACTTTTCCCGATCCATCAGCGTCTTTTTATCGACAAGCACGGAGATCGAGCCGTCACTGTTTTTTACCGGCTGCCGGTCACGCCCGTCGTCGCCCACAAGGCCGGACAGCCATACGCATACGGCCACCAGCAAGCCCAGGGCCAGCGCCGCTACCGCGTTCACCACGATCACGATTATTGACAGGCGCGCCTTCATGACCGTGCTCCTTCATCAACCCTGTCTGTATACAGATATATTTTACGCAGAATAGCAAACACGAGCGCGAAGATGGCCAGGACCGAAGCATATATCCCGAAGGAGAGCCAGGTTGTCAGGTACACGGTGCCATCGGAGTAGAAGGCGTGCGCCCAGAAATTGCTGTCCACGTGGGCACCGCCGAAGTACAGAGCGCCCCAGTCGAACATCCTGACGAACTCGGAGGCGAAGAAGAGGAAAAGAGCGAATCCAACGATGAATTTCCTGACGACAGGCCTTCTGAATACAATCAGCGAGATGCAGACGGCGCTCGAGTATATCAGGCTGGCTGCGCCATATTTCGCAGTAAGCCTGAGAAAATCACCGGAAACATCCTGTATCGAGTATATGGAACCGATCGCGATTATGGAGCAATGCCAGACGATAAAATACAACATCACCACGAATGTCAACGCGGCACTGGCGACAATAAGGCCCTTCTTTTCAATGAAAGTTGATTTAATGACATCAATACGACTGTTCATACAACACCATTTTCCTGCATCGGACGCAATTTTTAACCAGACGGTTAATTTTAAAATAATCAAGCAGCAATGTTTAACCATTCGGTTAATACTGTCAAGTACATTTTCATCTATTGCTGAAGCAGTCACCGGTAAAAAAAGATTGCCTAATTGCAGTTTCCTGCTACCATCCGTACACGGTGGTCATCGTTCCCCGGTTAACACCCGTCATGCAGTTAATCATTACGGGCAGGAATCCATCAAAGCATTCCTGCCTGACCGGAGCGGCCGCATGGAATATCTTTATACCGAAGAGAACCTGAAAATGATTCTGGCCTCGCTGGAGCAGGCACCGAAGAAACACCGCACCTGCCCGATGTGCGCCCGGCTTTCAGGCATCATGGGCAATAACTCACTGCACCGCGGCCCTTCCGGGACCCTCACTCCCCAGACATCCGGTCTCGAGGAATTCATCCTGATAAAAAACTCATGGCACATACTCAAATGTCCGCTCTGCTCACGGCTTTACACGGACGAATACCGTTATGATCATCTGGTCGGCGGCCGCGAAGACGAATACCTTATTACCGGTATTGATTACACCGAGGCGCTCGAGCTGCTAAAGGGAATAAAAGCTAAAAAACTCACGAAAACGGGAGATACCTGGACCATTTCATTTTAACCTGATGCCGCGGGAAAAATCCGGCAAGGAGGAACCACTGATCAGAGGTGATAATCACCGGCCGCTTCCGGCTGGTAGATGATGTCCTCGATCACAAAATACTGCTCGCCGGCAGGGTTCTTCTTAACGACCGTGCCGATAGTGCTGCCAAGGAGCTCGGTACCAATGCCTGAAAACACGCTCAATGCATCCGTGCCTTTGCCCTCCCCGGGAAATACCAGCGAGTAAACCTCTTTTTTTCCGTTTCCGATATTTTTAAGACAGATCTTCGAATTCATCGTCACTATGTTCGGCCTGATATCACGGGGGTCAACAAGGCGGGAATGTTCCAGATCACGCTTCAGTTTTGCCGCAGTATTAGCGTCAAGTATGCCCGCCGCTTCCCTGCCATCAAGGATCCTGACGAGCCGTTCATAATCATTTCTGGTGAAAATCTTGCCCTTGCGCATATTCGATAACTTCGTTTTTCCTGCGATAAACGCCAGGACCCGGCGGGCCCCTGCGAATGATTAAAGCCGGATTGAGAACAAAGGAAACAACCTCTTCCAATGCAGATTAATACAATCCCGACCGGGCGCTGTCAACAGAATTTTCGGGGGGCCATTAATTTTCATCGCACCACAGCGGTTAGAAAAACGTACTGTTATGCGACATAATTAATGCACCGGGTCCATCCTTTTCCATTTGTAAAAAAATGCGGACGTGCGTCGCGCGGAAATCCCTGGACGGGATACGCTCTCGACGGGTCCGCAAACAGCCAGGGACCTGCCGAGAGCGAATCAATGCTTACTTTACTATGATGAAGTCCTTTTTCGGGGCGCCGCATACCTCACAGTTGGCCGGGACATTTTTATCGAACGTATTACCGCAAACCGGGCAAACCAGATATACATCAGGGAGCACCTTCATGTCATTTTTGTCAATCGCAGCGAGCGCGGCAGTGTACAACTCTTTATGCTTTTTTTCCACCTTGAAGGCTGCATCGAACGATGCGGCGGCATCACCCTTGTTCTCATCATTTGCCTTGTTGATAAATTCCGGATACATCGTTTCTATCTCATACGATTCGCCATTGATGGCATCCTGGAGATTTTCACGGGTCGATTTCACGGCAAATTGGGGGGTTATGGTATCCATCTTGACACCGGCAGCTTCCAGCACCTCGGTATGCTTTACCGCATGGATGGCTTCCGCCTTGGACGCAGCCTCGAACAGCCTGGCTATTTTGTCAAATTTCTCTTCCTTCGCCTTTTTCGCAAAGGCAGCGTATTTCACACTGGCCGTGGTCTCACCGGTAATCGCCTTTTTCAGATTATCCTCGGTACCTTGCTGCTTTTTACACCCGTTCACGGCCGCTGCTGCCACCGTCAAGCAGAGAACGCCAATCAGAATTTTGTTTTTCATCATATTCCTCCTTTTAATAAGCAGTTATTATTCCGGCACTAGCGATCCTCTCTTCCAGAGATCGCCCGTCCGCCATACTTATGCTATCCAAAGATAAAAAAAGCAAGATATTTTCCCCATAACCGACCAGCATTTCATTACTATCGTAACGAATGCAAAGAAAAGACTTGAAATAATGGTGCACCACAGGTATCATACAATCCAATCTGCAAATCTGCATCGAAGGAGCAAAATCATGAAAAAATACCTGCTCTTGCTGGTACTCCCTGTTTTTCTTTTTGCATGCGCCGAACTGCAAAACCTGATAGGGAAAAAACCCGAAGTAAGCCTCAAGCGGTTCGATATAGACTCAATCAGCCTGAAGGATATTACGTTCCTGTTCGAGATCGAGTTGAACAATCCTTATCCTGTCGGATTCAAGCTCGAGGACATCGGCTTCAACGTCCAGGTCGAAGGGAACCAGTTGTTCAAGACAAGGACGAAGAAAGGTGTAACGGTCAAGGCCAACGGAAGCGAGACCACGCCTGTCAAGGTCACCCTCGTATACGAAGACATTATGAAAATCATAAAGAATTACGCGGATCGAGATTATCTCACCTGTAAAATTGATATCGACACGGTTATCCCCCTCCCGAAGGCACTCGAATCGATTAAGAAAAATATCACCTTTAACTACACGGTGGAGAAAAAGATACCCGCGCTGAAGCCGTCTTTCAGGATTGTCAATGTGAACGTCAAAGCGCCGACCCTCGACGAAATCAAGAAGTCCCTTATCGAAACAGGAAAGAAAAACCTGGACCCCAAAAATCTCCTGGGCATGTTCGAGGGCCTGATATCCGGCCGCGACACCACCCCTGCCCTCGACCTGACCTCGATTGACGTTCCCATCAGCATAAGCTTTGACGTGGAAGTGAAGAACAACACAAAGGCGAAGCTCTCATGCAGAGACCTTTCATATGATTTTCTGGTCAATGATACGAAGATCCTGAGCGGGACAACGGGTATAGTCAGCGAAGAGGGCAACGCGTCATTAATACGGATAACCAGCACCTTCAGCTCGAAGGCCCTGGGCGCATCCGTCGTCAGCATGTTCAATACACGTGCTGGATCCTACCGGCTCAGGGGATTTTCAAACATCAAGCTGCCGGATGAGATCAAGTCGTCGCCACTCAAGCTCGAGTTCAACGAAATGGGAGCGTTCAAACTCAACTGACCGCAATGTCACGGCGCAACCCTCTTCATATATTCTTGACAAGGGATGCGGTCCCCCGTAGCGTTGCACGATGAACCGAGCAAACGCAATTTATACTCCCGGAAGGTACCCGTGGAACTGATAATGACGATTATCGACATCATCCTGCATGTCGACAAATACATAAACGTGATAATACAGACATTCGGGATATGGTCCTATGTCATACTCTTCGTCATAGTATTCTGTGAGACAGGCCTGGTAGTGACCCCGTTCCTGCCGGGAGATTCACTCCTTTTCGCAGCAGGCGCCTTTGCCGCTATAGGCGCCTTCGACGTAACACTGCTTATAGTGGTATTTTCGTCGGCGGCAATCATCGGCGATAACGTTAACTACTGGATAGGTCACCATGTGGGGCCCAGGATCTTTCACCGGGAAAACGTTCGCATCTTCAACAAAAAATACCTTGACCGGACCCATGCATTTTACGATAAGCATGGCGGTAAAACCGTCATCCTGGCCCGGTTCATGCCCATTATCCGCACCTTCATGCCATTCGTGGCAGGCATCGGGCGCATGCACTATCCGCGCTTTCTCGCCTTTGACATATCCGGAGGCATAGCCTGGCCCATGCTGTTCGTCCTGCTCGGCTACTTTTTCGGGAACATCCCGATCGTGAAGAAATATTTCTCTCTCGTAGTGGTCGTCATAATCATTATTTCGGTTCTGCCCATATTTTACCAGGTATTGAAAGTACGAATGGAAAAGCATGCTGATGTGAAACATTGAGTATACGGCCGGTGGCCACCGCATCTGGATTATTTGGCATGTTTTCAAGCACCCGGGCTTGGTGGAATATTTAAAATTTAGTCAACATTAATATTGACTAAATTTACCCTGTAATTAGAATACCAATCACGGTATGATACCCCATGCAGGGAAACACCCAAAGGAGATAAGCACATGGCATTTCGCTTGATTCCCCAGGAAGTAAAATTCTTCGACATGTTTGACCAGCAGGCAGCGAAAATCGTCACCGCGGCAGCATGCTTCAAAGAGCTGGCTTCAACCGGAAAATTTGACGACGAAGGCATCGCGAAAATGCGCGACCTCGAGCATGAATGCGACTCCATCACCCATGATATAATCGATAAGCTGAACCGTACATTCATCACCCCATTCGACCGCGAGGACATCCACTCGCTGGCCCACGAGCTTGACAACGTCGTGGACATGCTCTATACCACGTCAAAAAGGCTTCGGCTGTACAAACTCAAGACAGTCAACAAGGAACTCATCGAGTTCTCCGAGTTAATCGTTAAGTCGGTTTCCGCACTGAGCAGGGGTATCAACGCAATGCGAAACCACAAGAACCCGAAAGACATCTATGATGCCTGCATAGAAGTCAACCAGGTCGAGAACCAGGGGGACCAGCTGCGGGACGCCATCATACTCAACCTGTTCGACAAGACCAGGGACCCCATCAAGATCATAAAGTGGAAAGAGATTTTCGAGAGCGTTGAAACCGTTCTCGACATTTGCGAGGATATAGCCAATCTCATGGAATCCATCCTCGTGAAGCAGGGGTAACGATGGACCTGTTTGTCATCTTTCTTATAGCCCTGGCTCTTCTGTTTGACTTCCTCAACGGTTTTAACGATGCGGCGAACTCGATAGCCACGGTCGTATCAACCCGCGTCCTTTCCCCCCGATATGCCGTCATCTGGGCCGCTTTTTTCAATTTTATCGCATTCCTTTTCTTCGGCACGCATGTGGCCGGTACGGTTGGCAAGGGGATAATTGATATCAGCATCATGAGCAAGGAGCTGATCTTTTCCACGCTGATTGCCGCCTGCCTCTGGGACATCATCGCATGGTATTTCGGCCTCCCCACGAGCTCATCCCACGCGCTTATGGGCGGATTGATCGGCTCGGCAATAGCAAAAGCGGGCGTCGGCTCGCTGATCTGGTCAGGAATAATTAAAATAGTCGTGTTCATTTTCGTTTCACCGGTACTTGGCCTGGTTCTGGGCCTTTTACTCGGCACCATTGTGTACCGGCTCGTCCGACGTATGGCGCCCACGCAGGTGGACCAGTTCTTCCGCAAAGGCCAGCTCGTGTCTGCTGCCCTTGTCAGCCTCGGGCACGGCGGCAACGATGCGCAGAAAACGATGGGCATCATAGCCGGCCTTCTTTTCAGCACCGGCATACTCGGAGGGACATTCTACGTCCCCGTATGGGTTGTGCTGAGCTGCCAGGCAGCCATCGCACTGGGGACAATGTTCGGCGGATGGCGCATTGTCAAAACCATGGGCCAGCGGGTCACGAAATTGCGGCCGGTCGACGGGTTCTGCGCCGAATCAGCCGCGGCAGTGACGCTGTCACTTTCCTCCTGGTTCGGCATTCCCGTAAGCACCACGCATACCATCACCGGCTCCATTATGGGTGTCGGCACACTGCGCAGATTCACTGCAGTACGGTGGGGAGTAGCAGGCCAGATTGTATGGGCCTGGATACTCACGATCCCGTTCTCCGCAATAATATCAGCAATCATTTATTTCATCGTCGTATAGGGAGGAACGCGAGTGTCCGACATAGCATTATGGGGTGGATTCATCCTTTTTATCATCGCGATGCTCGTTCTTGATCTTAAAGTTTTCCAGAGAAAAGAACACGAGATCATGATCAGGGAAGCTCTCCTCTGGACTCTTTTCTGGATCGTGCTCTCGCTTGGATTTAACCTCGGCATCTATTTTTATATGGGAACCAATTATGCGCTCGAGTTCCTGACCGGCTACCTGATTGAGAAGGCCCTCAGCGTCGACAATATATTCGTCTTCATAATAATCTTCGCCTATTTCGGCGTTGCACCCCGGTACCAGCACAAGATCCTGTTCTGGGGTATCCTCGGCGCAATAATCATGCGTGCCTTTTTTATCCTGGCCGGAGTCGCACTCATAGAACGGCTCCACTGGGTCATCTATATACTGGGCATATTCCTCGTCTATATCGGAATC
>Ga0116149_1000581_pt1 | contig 48082 bp, 43 predicted proteins | sample AD_UKC057_MetaG_FD_89787 | JGI IMG/M metagenome (GOLD analysis project Ga0116149, IMG submission 89787) | Active sludge microbial communities of municipal wastewater-treating anaerobic digesters from USA - AD_UKC057_MetaG | ecosystem: Engineered > Bioreactor > Anaerobic > Digestate | place: USA...
ATATTTCATAAGCTTCTATGTCCTAAACCTATTCCAATTTCATCTAAATTCAAAAAACCGATTCCTGTAAAAACGGCAACAGTTATATGGTCTTTATGTCTTGCAATCCCGATTTTTCCGCCTATGTTACATCCTATTGCTTTTGGCATTATTTGGCCTAATGCTTCTCTAGTTGCACCTACTACAGCGCCTTGTTCATGATGAACATCAAGTATCACATTCTGCCTTTTTGATGCAACAACAGCTCTTTCTATAATTTTCGAAACTGAAGAGATAAAATCACCTCCGAAGTCCACAGCAACGCATTTTATGCCCTTATCAGCATAATCTTTGATTAATGCATATTCTTCTTCTCTTGTAGAAGTAATAGATAGTTTAATTGCTGCTTTTGAAGTATCCTTACTGCCAATTGTATCGTATTCCATTAATCTTTTTCCTTTTGCCAGTTTATTATATCCACTTTAATATGATATTACAACAAATTAATCATAAATACACACTATCTCCAGCTAAAAAACCAGTTGAAAATGCAATTGTCAGGTTATACCCTCCTGTTAGAGCATCACAATCGATTATTTCTCCTGCAAAAAAAACATGTTTGCATAATTTTGATTCCATTGTTGATGGGTTAATTTCATCTACCGGAATTCCACCTTTTGTGACAATAGCATCATTAATGTCCATTCCGCTTTTTACTGTAATAGTAAAATTTTTCAAAAGCTTGACCAGTGACCTCTTTTCATCTTTTGATATTTGATTAGAAATCTTTTCAGGATTTATTCCGCTTTGCTTTACGATTATAGGTATAAGTGATTTCGGAAGAAGAGCATCCAATGAATTTGCATATTTTTTAGATGCATTCTTTTCCATATCTGCAGTTATCCTTTTATATAAGGTCTGTTCGTCAAGTGCGGGTTTAAGATCTATTATTGCTTTACAATTTTTATAATCAGTATCTAATAAATATCTGCTTGCAGTAAGAACAATCGGACCAGATATACCGAAATGTGTAAAAAGCAGTTCACCCTGTTCCTTGTATAATGGTTTATCGTCTTTTGTTACAGTAAGTGATACGTTTTTCAATGTAAGCCCCATTGTCTCTGCAACCCATTTTTCTTTAGTAAGAAGGCCGGTAAGTGCACCCTTAACCTCTGTAATAGAATGCCCTAATTTTTGTGCAATCCCATATCCTGAACCATCGCTTCCAGTAGACTGATAGGTCATACCACCTGTTGCAATTATAAGATTGATGCATCCATAAGTATCTGTAACATTGAATTCATCACAGACAGTTACATAAAAGAATCCATCATTGCCTCTTACAGCATCAACCGCTTTATTCAATTTTATAATGTCTGCTTTATTCTTTTGTAACTGAGTTACAAGAGCATCTCTGACATCAATAGCCTTATTTGATTTTGGAAAGACTCTTCGGCCTCTTTCAGTAACTGTTTCAACTCCTATTGAATTAAAATATTCAATTATTTTTGATGGTGGAAAAGCATAAAGAGCAGAATACAGAAAAGAAGGATTAGTCATCACATTTTTCATGACATCCGGCACATCAGAGTCATTAGTTATATTGCACCTTCCCTTACCGGTTACTAAGATCTTACTTCCTGCCTGTTTTTTCTGTTCTATAACCAGAACACTGAATTTTTTACTTGCTGCAGTTATAGCTGCCATCATTCCAGCAGGTCCTGCACCAATAACTATGACATCATAATTATTTCTCATTCTTTTTTTTCTTTTCTATTGTATATATCGAATGTTCGTCCCATATTCGTTCCATATTCTGAAGTTTAGTCATGAGCTGTTTATCCTTCTTAATGCCGCATGCGGCTATCAGAGCATTAACGACAGAAAAAGGTGCAGTAAGTGAATCTACAAAGCCTGTTAGACCGCTTCTTGCAACAAGCACATTATGAGCTACTTCTGTTATTGGCGCTTCAAGGCTGTCGGTTATAGCTACAGTATATGCTCCGCTATTCTTTGCTATATCCATCGCATGAACTGTTCTTTTAGAATAACGCGGAAATGTTATTCCTATAAAAGCATCCTGCTCTGTAATAGATATTATTTCCTCAAATATATCAGCAGCTCCAGGCATACCCACCAAATTTACGTCATCAAAAATTAATTTGAAATAAATAGACATGTACAAAGCTACAGAAAATGAACTTCGTATACCTAATATATATATCCTTTTTGCAGAAGAGAGTTTATCTACAACAGTATTGAACACATCATTGTCAATCATGTTCATTGTTTCCTTTATTGACATAATATCTGATTTCATTACTGACATCAGTACATTATCCATTTCTACAGTATCAGAAATCCTCATAAGCCTTTCTGCAGATGTAAGTGTCTGACGTGCTACCTCCTTCATATCTCTTTGCATTTCCGGATATCCATCATAACCAAGTTCAATAGCAAATCTTACAACAGTGGATTCAGAAGTGTTTGCTTCTGCTGCAAGTTTTGTGGCAGTGTAAAAAGGAGCCTTATCGAAATTATTCAGTACATATTCAGCAATCTTTTTTTGACCTTTACTGAAGCCTTTAGTATTTTTAAGTTTATCTTTAATGCTCATAGTACACCTCTTAAATTCTGATTAATTAATATGAATAATTAGATAATCAATCCTTCATTCTTATCCTATTTCAGTGATAATAAAACACCTTTAGGTATTTTTGAAACCTAAAGGCGTTCATTAATTCGTTTTTTACACCGGATGGACCTTATCTTCCATATCGGTTAAATCCTTATCAAGTTTATACTTAAGTGCTCTTCTGTACTCAAAGAAATCTTTTGCAACCTTTGGGAACATCGCATATGTAAGTATATCCTCATCCTGTTCCAAGTATTCCTTCATTTCAGTTTTTGTTTCTGCTAATGCAGGCGGAATATCATCTGCTGGCCTGTGAGTTATAGGTTTTTCACCTTTTAGTATCTTATCTATTATTTCTTGTCTAATAGCTACAGGAGTTTTTCCATACTTTCCTGCAACAAGATCTTTTGATTCCTTAGGCACCATCTTATATCTTTCGCCAGAAATAACATTCATTACTGCTTGAGTCCCGACTATCTGGCTTGTTGGTGTTACTAGCGGAGGGAATCCAAAATCTTCTCTTACTATTGGTACCTCATTTAAAACATCCTGCAATTGGTCTTCTTTTCCTGCTTCTTTCATCTGGTTAACCAGATTTGAAAGCATTCCTCCTGGAACCTGATATATCAGAGCATTTATATCCACGCCCATGACTTTAGTGTTAAGAAGACCTGATTTTAGATATTTATCACGAACAACTTTAAATATTTCAGAGACTTCATTTATTTTTGCAACATCAAGCCCTGTGTCATATGTAGTTCCTTTAAAAGTCGCAACTATGCTCTCTGTTGGAGGCTGGCTGGTTCCTTGTGAAAATGGTGAAAGAGCGCAGTCGAGTACATCAACTCCCGCTTCAGCACCCTTTAAATATGACATAGAAGCTGTTCCTGCTGTATAGTGTGTATGTAATTGTATAGGAAGATCAATATTCTCTTTAAGAGCTTTCACGAGATCATATGCAGTATAAGGCAGTAAAAGTCCAGCCATATCTTTTATACAAATTGAATCTGCTCCTGCTTCAACCATGTTTTTCGCATCTTTAATATACTGTTCAAATGTGTGCACTGGAGATATGGTATAACATATAGCTCCTTGAGCATGTCCACCTTCTTTTTTACAGGCTTTCATTGCAGTCTCAAGATTCCTTGCATCGTTAAGAGCATCGAAAATCCTTATTATATCAATTCCGTTAGCTATAGATTTCTGTACAAAATATTCTACAACATCATCAGCATAATGCTTGTATCCTAAAAGATTCTGCCCTCTTAATAGCATTTGAAGTTTAGTATTTTTTACATGTTTCCTTATATACCTAAGCCTGTCCCATGGATCTTCATTTAAAAATCTAACGCAGGAATCGAATGTAGCTCCACCCCAGCATTCTAGTGAATAATAACCGATATTATCAAGAAGCTCCAAAGCATCTTTCATATCGGATATGCTCATCCTTGTCGCGATTAACGACTGATGCGCATCTCTTAAAATTGTTTCAGTGATTTTTACGCTCATCTTTAATCCTCTCTAATTCATGGTAACTAATAGCTGACCTGTTTCAACACTTTCGCCATTTGATACATTTATTGAAACTACAATACCATCTTGAGCAGCCACTATGTCGTTTTCCATTTTCATTGCTTCAAGAACTGCAACAACCTGGTTTCTCTTTACTTCCTGCCCAGCTTTAACTTTTACACTGATAATAGTTCCAGGCATTGGTGATTCAATTCTTACCGAACCTAATCCTTCAGACACAGCTGCTTTTTTAGGAGCTTGTGCTACTACTGGTTTTTTTTCTTCTGCTTTTGCAGCTGATGCTTGTACAGGCTTTATTTCTGCAACAGTATTTACTGATTTAACAGGTTCAGATGTTATTGGTGTTGATCCTGTAACTTCTTCTAACTCTACTACATATTCTTTTCCGTTTACTTTTGCTATGAATTTTTTCATTAATATATCCTCCGTGTATTAAAGCGGCATATTGCCATGTTTTTTGTTTGGACGGCTTTCTCTTTTCGATCTGAGCATTTCGAGTGCTCCTATTATATAAGTACGAGTAAATGCTGGATCAATTACATCATCTACATATCCTCTTTTTGCAGCTTCATATGCTGATGTATATCTATCAGAATACTCCTGTATTTTGGCTTTTCTGAATGCGACAGGATCATCGCTTTGCGCTATCTGTTTATTAAATATAATATTAGCTGCACCATCGCTTTCCATTATGGAAACTGAAGCGGTAGGATAAGCGTATACGATGTCTGCTCCTGTTGACTTGCTGTTCATAGCAATAAAAGCTCCGCCTATCGCTTTTCCTGTTATTACGTTAATTTTAGGAACAGTTGCTTCTGCAAAAGCATAAACCATTTTGGCTACATGCCTTATTAACCCTTTATTTTCTTGAGAAGCATCTGCTACATAACCTGTAGTGTGTGTAAATGTTATTATCGGTATATTGAAACTATCCAAAAGCCTTACAAATCTTGAAGCCTTATCTGAAGCATACATATCAATCTTTCCTTCTTTTACTGAAGGATTGTTAGCCACTATACCCACAGCTTCACCATTCATTCTAGCAAAACCAGTTATAATTGATGTTCCGAACTCAGGCTGTATTTCCATAAATGTAGATATATCCGTAACACTATTAATTACATCCTTCATATCATAAGAATCAGAAATTATTTCATAAAGATTTTCAGTTGCCCTATTAGCTTGATCTGCAGTATCAACCCTAAATGGCTCAGAAAGATTGTTATCCGGTAGATATGATAAAAGCATTTTTGTTGAATTGATACACTGGTTTTCATCAATACAATGTATATGTGCAATCCCGCTTGATTTTGAATGAACTAAAGCGCTTCCTATATCTTCTTTAGCAACCTTAACTCCGGATACGCTTTCAATTACCTGTGGCCCATTCATATACATAAAGCTGGTTTTATCTGCCATAATGACAAAATCTGATAAAGCGGGAAACAAAGATGATACTCCAGCACAATTACCTAATATCACACTTATCTGAGGTATTACCCCACTCGCCATGGATTGTTTTGTTACAAGTTCGCCAATTGCTGAAAGCACATCGGTTCCTTCTTCTACTCTAGCACCGTCAGAATCTAACATGTATACAATTGGAGCGCCTGTTTTTATAGCCATATCAATAGTTCTGACTATTTTCTTTGCTTGCATTTCTCCAATCGACCCGTGAAGCACAGTATAATCCTGTGATGCTACAAAAACAGGACGTCCATTCACTCTTCCATAGCCGCATATTACACCATCTCCTGCTTTTCTTTTTGAAGCCATATCAAAATCCATACTGCGTGATTCAGTGAATGCATCTGTTTCAATAAATGATCCTTCATCATATAATTCGTGTATCCTGTCAATTGCGGTATTTTTTCCTTTAGCTTTTTGAGCGTCTATTCTTAACTGCCCTCCGCCAAGAGAAGCTTCCTGCTTTTTAGTTTTCAGTTCATTTACTTTTTCAATCATACTCATGTAGTTACCTCATAATTCATTTAATGCCCATTGCAATAGATTATATCATTTTTAATATATCCATTCAATCGTTTTTACAAATTTGCATGTTTTAAATAATGTAAATATCTTTAAAAAGAATATAATTCAAAATTTAAATATTATATCCTAAAGATTCAATTTCCTTTTGTGTGAGCGATCTGTATCTTCCCTTTTTAAGATCACCAATTTTAACAGGACCTATAGCTATCCTTTGAAGCATATATATTTTGATGCCAACTGCATCAAACATTTTCCTTACTTGACGGTTCTTGCCTTCAGTAATTGATATCTCAACTGAACATTTCCCGTTACTATTTACTACATTATCAATTCTGGCTTTTTCAGTGATATATCCTCCTATATCAACCCCATTTTCCAGCTGTATCTTAATATCATCTGTAATATCACCTTTCGCCGACACAGCATATGTTTTTGTTACTTCATTCTTTGGATGCATCAGAAAATTTGCAAAATCCCCATCATTAGTCATAAATATAAGTCCTGATGAATCATAGTCTAACCTGCCTACAGGATAAACCCTTTCCTCTACTGTATCAAAAAAATCTGCAACTGTTTTTCTGCCAAACTGATCAGACATAGAAGTAATAACCATTTCCGGTTTATTAAATGCAAAATACAATAGTTTATTTTCAATCTTTAAAACTTTATTACCTATTCTTACATCATCTGAATCATCAACCATTATTATTTCTCTGACGACATTTCCATTAACAGTTACAGCACCTTGAGAAATAAGTTGTTCAGCTTTTCTCCTTGATGCATAACCGCACAAAGCTATATATTTTTGTAAACGCATTTTTTCCATATACTTATTCTCCTATTTTCTCATCAGTAAAATTATTATCTTTGCCCTTCAAAGACAAGCTTATTATAACACCCATTAATATGTAGAATAAAAAAGCGATTCCATTATTGCTAATGTTAAACATGCCTTGTATGAAATATGCGCAAACTGAACATGTAAGAGGAAGCAGTAATATATTTTTCTTTATATTCCTAAAACCCTGTACAATCACACTTATAGCAGTAGTAATATATGCAATCCCTGCTGGAATTCCGCTGGAAACACATATATTCAAAAATTCATTATGAGCCTTATCTGTATTGACAATATTAGGGCTTATGCTTCTTAAGAATGATACTACTTCAGGATCTTTTATTATAGCTTGTCTAAGAGTTTCTATACCATAACCAGTTAAAGGTTTCTTCTCTATAAGTATCCAAACACCCTTCCATATACCAATTCTGAATGAACCGGAATTAAGAAGCTCTTCCTGATTTTCAGATGCTACTACTGTCGCCATCGTATCAAAAGCGCTCCATAATCTTTCAAAAAATCCAGAAAATAAAAACGCATAAATAATAGTTAGAATAACATGAATGCCACAACAGATTAGAATATTTTTAAAACTGAATTTTCTTACAGCCATTATTGCTATTAAGATTGCAAAACCTGCAAATGCACCTATCCACCCTCCCCTCGTCCGTGTTGCAAGCAACACGAAATAGTTTAACGACATTGGTATGGTCCAGAAATAATTACCTGATTTAATGAATGCAAAAACAAAAAGAGGCAGTGTCATGGCTAGAAGACTTGCAAGAAAATTAGGATTTCCCATTGTCGAAAAGGCCATGTAGTGCCATGATTGGGATATTTTATACTTTGCTAAAAAAGTCAGCTCTATAAGTTCAATCCCATACAGCTGAAATATTGCATAAATACAAATTAGGGAAATTGAAACGGAAAATAGTATTAAATGCCAGTTAGAAAATTTATAATGATTAGCGGCAATTAGAAATAAAAAGATATATATGACAGTTATGAAATATGTTTCTTTTCTTTCATATTCTCCAAAAAGTGACAAGTCGATATTTATACTGTAAAACAATGTTATTGTGGAATAGACTAAAAAAAACAGTGATGAAATAACTGCAGGCTGCTTAAACATTTTTTTTGAAAAAATATTGAGTTTCAAAGCTGCAAGAAAAACAAGAAGAATTATAGAAAAAGCATAAAGCATAACCATTTTTGAGAAGAAATATCTCTGTGGCAAAAAAGGCCATAGTACTAATGGAATAGTAAAGGCCATTATAGCCAAATATCCTGATATAATTTTCTTGCTGCTTCGTATCTGCAGCTCCTCTATTTGTTTTTTTTGTACCTGTGTTAATTCCATTTATCCTGCTTTTATCTGAATAGATTTTACATCTTATATCAAAGTCATGCAATAAATAAATATATTTAGCCAGCAACCTATCTAAAATTATTTACACCCGGTCATTTGTATAATAATATAGATGAAAGTATAATGCTGTTATAATTTTGGAGGATGATATGTTTAAAAAATACGAAAATAATCCCGTTGTAAGAAGGACTGAAGGTACATTTTATAGCAAATATGCTGCAAATCCTGATATTTTGGAGTTTAATAACAAACTATTCTTTTATTTTCGCGGTCAGGATGAAAATAATCACGATCAAATTGGTGTTTCAACATGTTCATTTGAAACATTTGACGGTATAAGATGGGATACAACAACAGCTGAGCCAATACTTAAGGTGAATCCGGATCCTAAAACCTATGACTCTAATCATATTCTGGATCCTGCTGCAGTAGTTATTGACAATAAAGTATATTTATATTACTCTGCACATTCTATGGAAATGCCGCATAGCATCTCACTTGCTATTTCACATGACGGTATTAATTTTAAAAAATATGATAAAAATCCAATAATACATAATGCTGTCGTACCTGAAGTAGTCATTAAAAACGAACAGGTATACTTGTTTTATCAAAGATGGACGGCTGGATCTAAAGGTGTATCAAAGTTCTATGTATGCACCAGCTCAAATGGAATAGATTTCGATGTGTCAACAGAAAAAGTAGTGTTTGAACCAGATGAATTTAGTCAGAGTGTTTCCACAAACAGGATATTTTATGAAGATGGCTTTTATTACAGCTTTTATGGCAATAATGAAAGATTCAAAGATTATCCAGAGAGCATCGGGATATCTCGTTCAAATAACTTATTTACTTGGGAAAAAAGCAGTAAAACGATAATACGACGCGGAAATCCTGGAACTTGGGATGAGGGAGCTTTATGGTTTGCTACTGTTTATAAACACAAAGATACATATTATTTGTGGTACGAAGGAACAGGAACAGGTAATAATAGGATTACACAAAAAGATATAATGGAATCAGACAATGCTGTAAATGAATCATACGGAGGATATGGAAAATCCAGCTTCTCACAGATTGGAATGGCTACATATTCTGGAAAGCTTTCAGAATACTTTAAGTAGATTCAACTAATTCTGAAGCATCTTCATCGAAATTGTCCAAAGGAATCAAATCATCAAGAGATGAAATATCAAATGCCCTGTAGAATTCTTCTGCAGGTTTGTATAAAACTGGTCTTCCGGGTGCTTCTAGCCTTCCTGCCTCAATAACGAGCCCTCTTTCAAGCAAAGTCTTTAAAGGACTGTCAGAATTACCTCTTACAGCTTCTATCCTGGCTCTCGTAGCTTCTTTATTATAAGCTATAATAGCTAATGTCTCATATGCAGCTCTAGAGAGAGAATCTGTTTTCTTCTTTTCAAATAACTGGCGTACAGAAGAAAAATACAGTGGATTGGTACACATCTGGTAAGAATCTTCAATCTTTCTTATGAGAACTCCGGCTTTCACGTCTTTTAAATGATTTATATATTCATCAAGAATTTCAGTAAGTTCCTTTTTATCCATATCCAAAATCTGCTGGATTCTGGATATAGAAACTGGCTCGCCGTTTGCATACAACATTGCAGTTACCACATTTATAATATATTCTTTATCCATATTATTTACTCCCAATCGTATATTTCATGAACATTATCCGGATAACTCAAGTTCTCAGTGCCTTCAACCAATATATCTTCAAATGGTCTTTTTTGCTTAAGTATTGCTTTTTTTTGAGATGATAAAACAAGAATAGAAAGAAAGTCTGTTACAAGGTCCGCTTTAGATAATGAATGCGCTTTAAATCTGGAAAAAAAACTAATTCTCTTTTCTTTAAAAAGAATGCCGATTACTTTTCTAATTGATTTCGCTAATGAGACTTTCTCTTTCTTGACAATTTCTTTAATATTATTAGCTTTCTTGTTAGTTTTTTCAATCTGTCTTTGCATGGTTTCACGATACATCATGATAAGAAGGCTTCTTGAAAGCATATATGTTTTTTCAGGTTCCCCGAAATCCTCAGTTGATGCGAAGGAATGCAAGCTTTTCTGTCCTTCTTCATGCATAACTTTAAATACTTCGCCTGCTTTCTTTATTTTTTTGTATTCAATAAGCTGGCGGATAAGTTCTGTTTCACTATCTTGTACATCTTCTTTTGCTTTTGGAAGCATAGAGCGAGATTTTATATGAAGAAGTGTTGCTGCCATTACCAGAAAATCACTTGCAATCTCCATATCAAGCTGCTGCATTTCCATTAGATAATCTAAATACTGTCCAGTGATGATGCTTATTTTTATATCATAAATACTCATCTTGTTTTCATCTATAAGATGAAGCAGAAGATCCAGAGGACCCTCGAAATTTTCAAGTTTTAACTGATAACTTATTCCCAATTTATTTTCATGGCCTTTCTTGCCATATTCATAGTTTCATCTGTCTTTATTTTAGCACTAGAATTTCCTTTGGCCATTATTTCTTTTATAAGTTCTGGTTTAGATTCAATTAATTTTCTTCTTTCCTGTATTGGTCGCAAAAACTGAGCTACTTTCCCATACAGATTCTTCTTACATGCAACACATCCTATTTCACCTTTTTTGCAGGCTTCGCATATTGAAGGAGCTTCAGTTTCGTTAAAAACTTTGTGGAAAGTATAAACTGAACAAATATCCGGATGTCCAGGATCAGTCTTTTTTATTCTTGCAGGATCCGTTATCATATTCATTATTTTAGTTCTTAATACTTCACCCTCATCTTTAAGCAGTATAGTATTATCATAACTTTTGCTCATCTTTCTACCATCGGTACCAGGTAGTACTTTAGCTTTTGTAAGTAAGGCTTTAGGTTCAGGAAATACCTCTTCATATAAGTAGTTAAATCTTCTGGCAATCTCTCTTGTTATTTCAAGATGAGGAAGCTGATCCTCTCCTACTGGAACTGCATCAGCTCTATATATCAGTATATCTGAAGCCATAAGACAGGGATATCCTAAAAACCCATAAGTCCTTATATCCTTTTCACTAAGCTGGTTAAGCTGGTCTTTATATGTAGGACACCTTTCTAACCAGGATAATGGTGTAATCATAGATAAAAGCAGATGTAATTCAGCATGATTCTGTATCTTAGACTGTAAAAAGATATTACATTTATCAGGATCCAGCCCTGACGCATATAAGTCCATAATCACTTCGTTTATATTATGGACATAATTTTCTGTATTTTCGTATCCTGTTGTCAATGCATGCCAATCAGCAATGAAAAAGTAACAGTCATATTTATCCTGAAGATTCACCCAGTTTTCCACCGCTCCGAAATAATTACCCAGATGAAGCGAGCCCGTACTCCTTGTTCCGCTTAGCACAACCATGTCTTTCATAAATTTCCTCCTAATAAAATAATCCTACAAACCAGTTTGCAACATACAAAAAAGATTTTGTTATCGGTGATGCTATAAAGTCCAAAGCAGTTGCAAATTGTGATCTGAATATAAAGAAAATCATAAGGAATGCCATTCCTACAATTCTTTCATACTTCATTACACTGAAATAATACCTGTCAGGAAGTATGCCGAATAATATCCTTGATCCATCAAAAGGCGGTATTGGTATCAGATTGAATAATGCTAGAAAAATATTCGCTTGAAATAACAAATAACAGAAAACATATATTATTTCAAGTAAAATAGTAAACTTAATTCCATGTAGATATACAGCCTGTTCAATCAATGCAACAGGAAATGATGCTCCAAATGCAATTAAAAGATTAGTGACCGGTCCTGCAAGACCCACAAGCGCCATCCCATTTTTCGGATCCTTGAAATTCATAGGATTGACTGGAACTGGTTTTGCCCATCCGACTCTTGCTATGACCATCATTATAGCCCCCATAGGGTCCAAATGCTTTAATGGATTTAATGAAAGCCTGCCTGCATCTTTTGCTGTAGTATCACCTAATTTTAGTGCCATCAACCCATGCGCGCATTCATGCAACGTAAGAGATATGAGCATGACTGGTATCATGTATAACATAGGTATTATTGAATCAATAAGATTTTGCAGCATAAGCTTCACACCTTTTCCTTTTGTTAATTATATATTTTAAGGTCTTACATGTAAAGCGTAATGCCTATTTCTGCCAATCAATTCCGAACCAGGACAGGATAGAACGCCATAATAAAGTCCAAAAATCTGCTTTTTCCATAGCCTGTGCAGTAAAAACTTCGATTTCACCCAATACTTCACCATCAAGCGAGTAAACTATTTTCCCGATAACAGTATCTTTTTCAACCGGTGCTTCAAGTGAAGCTATGTCATAAATGATTTCTTTTGTAATTTTTGAAGTATCAGTTTTCTTCATGAATAATCTTAATGTACCTTTAGCATATGTCTCAACTGATTTATCGACTCCTTTTCTGACTTCAATTGTGCCAACCATCTGCTGGTCATCGGTTGTCTCGGTATACATGAAATTTGAGAAACCATAATCCAGAAGATATGCTGTTTCTGCTACTCTGTGATTATTGTCAATTTCTCCTGTAACAATAGCTATAAGGCTGATATCACCTCTTTGAGCTGTACCAACTAGACAATACCCTGCTGCTGAAGTAAAACCGGTTTTTAAACCAGATGCGCCATCATAATAATTCAAAAGATTATTCCTGTTGACCATATACTGATAATCTCTGTGTTCTTTATTACGGAATTCCTTTTCTAGAGTACTGCTAAATTCGAAAATATTCTTATATTCATTTATAAGAGCGCTTGTAACTATTGAAAGATCTTTTACTGTACTATAATGCCCTGCATCGGTCAGGCCGGTACAGTCTCTGTAATAGGTATTCAACATACCAAGCTCTTCAGCTTTCTGATTCATTCGGTTTACAAATTCCCCTTGAGAACCTGCAACTGCTTCTGCAACGGCAACTGTAGCATCATTGGCGGATCTGACCTCTATTGCATACAATAACTCTCTTAAAGTAAATTCCTCACCAAGATTTAAGTATACTGATGAGCCCTCCACACCATGTGCTTTTGCGGATGTCTTTATCATAGTTTCATATGTTATCTCATTATTTGCAATAGCCTCCATTACAAGATAAACCGACATGATTTTTGTAAGGCTTGCAATCGGAATCTGCTTGTTTTCATCTTTAGCGTAAAGAATCTGTTTTGTATTAGCTTCAACAAGTATAGCGCTTGTAGCTTTTAAATTATCAATTGAAGATGATGAGTATATAGCGGAAACCTCATTCTTGTCATATGAATCATTTGAGGCTTTAACAGGTATAAGCATTAACATCAGTGATATGAAAATAATTATTGATACTGTTCTTCTTTTCAAGGTAAATACCCCCTTATCTTTAGTAGCGGTTTGATTATATCATCCATTATATATAAGAGACAATAATTTTTATTGTTATTTAGGACTTATACAGATAAAATATACATATGATTATGAATAAATTAAAAAATATAAAATTAAATATCGCTTTAATGATTATAGTCTTATGTGTCGCTACCATTCTTTCATCGTGTAAAAAAAGCAATCCTGTTACAGCTTCTCCACCTATAACAGAAACAACTTCTGAACAACCTTCTACAACAGCTATTATTGAAGAATCAGATTACATAAAGTTAGATATGCTTATTCAATATCAAAATGGTATACAAGTGCTACCTGTAATATATGATGTAACATCAGTAAATTTGAAAGCATCAGATGGATATGAGATCAGATTGGATTTATTGCTAGTTGAAGGCATAAAATATCCTACATATTTTCCCAGACAAAATGAAACATTGGATAGTCCTCTTATTCCGATACCAGAAACTGATAGTTTGAAATATCTTTTATGTAATCATCATAAAATATATTTAATTGATCTTTCAGTACCAAGTATAGATATGCTACTTACAGAAGCTGATGAAGATACTACATACGCAAAATCATTGGAACACAATCAAGCTAACGGCCTTTACTGGGGAACAAAGCCTATCCTATCTGATGATGGACATTATCTTTTGTATTTGACAAATAGAAGAAACAACGGAAAAACAAATGATATAAGATTATATGATTTTAATACAAAAGAAGATATTTTGTTAGCAAAGGATTCATACTATACTGATGCATATATATCTGATACAACTGTGTTTTATACTTGTAAAGACATGTTAATGCGGATAGAAATATCTTCCAAAGCAAAAGCTGCGGTATCATATTCAATATCATCTAATGGAAGTTTCTCTTATCCTTATTATATATATACTACTACATACTATCAGAAATATGAGATACTAAATCTTCTTACTTTAAATGTAGAAAAAGGATCACTAGGTACAGAAAATTCAGCTTTAAAAATCCTATCAACTAAAACAAACAGGAGTAATACCGCTGCATTTTTATTATTAGATAAACAGAAGATTACCCTTTCTTTTGTTGATATACAGCACAATAAGCTTATAAAAACATTCGTACTGAGTGATTCATTCAGATTGGTTTATACTCAATGGAAGGATAATAATACTTTATTAGTAAGTGGATATGAAGGAGATACAAATGAAAAAACATACTTGCTTTCGTATTAGATTTACATGCATTATTACATTTTTACTTACTTTATCTATGATTTGCGTTTTGTCAGCATCAGACTATGATAGAGCTTTCATTCAAAAACCCATTAATAACCTGTTAATACAAGCTTTATCTCCATACAAAAGCGCAGAGGGTATAGAATACTGGCCATTATGCACAAGCAAAAATAACCAACCAAGATATGTATCAGGAACAAATCCACATCAGGGTACCGACTTATCTATAAATGTGGGAGAGAGTATATACCCTATTTATGATGGCGAAGTAATATATATTAATAAGGATATTTCTGCACAATTAGGTCATATTGTAGTTAAATCAGACATAGGATATGAGGAATCAGTGTATATAGAATATCTACATGTAATACCCATAGATGGTATTGAAACTGGCGATTATGTGTATACCTCTATACCGATAGCAACTATTGATGAGTACAAAAGATATGATTCACATCTTCACATAGGCAGAGTAAATGCTGAGAGAGCATTACATTATCAGTTGTATGATCTTTTTTCTGACACAGCTAGATGGAAAAACGGTTCTGATCTAGATGTTTTCAGTCATCCAAATTTTAATAGCGAAATGAATACATTTTCTATAACAGCATATGTATCCTCAGATACAGAAAATACAGATTATTATGGCGGATATGGTAGATTCCCTATGAAGTATATTACTTTTTTCTATTCAGTGAATAACGGTACATGGAAAAATTTTAACATTACTGATTATGATGAAGATTTCAGATATTCCTTTAATATTAAAGATTTGACAGGTGCAAAGAGCAATGACAATTTAAGATATTATTTAACTGCTACAAGAGATAACAACAGTACACTAGATACCACATTTAAAGATGCTACATATACAGTGGCATATTATCCTGCATACTATTCTCATCCATCTGCTACCCTGACTAAGGACCAAGCTGACATAATATCTATTAGTATAACTATTAAGTAATGTCATTTGCAAATTCTCTGTAATATAAATCGTGATAAAGGCTTTTCTTTTCCAGCAGTTCGGAATGCGTACCCTCTTCTGCAACATTACCATCCTTTATATAACATATATGATCAGCATTTATAATTGTGGATAACCTGTGAGCTATAACTATTGATGTTTTATTTTTCATAAATCTATCCAAAGCATCCTGTATCATTTTCTCGGATTCGCTATCAAGGGATGAGGTAGCTTCATCAAGAAGCAGTATAGATGGATTTTTAATTATAGCTCTTGCTATCGCAATTCTCTGCCGTTGACCTCCAGAAAGCCTTATACCTCTTTCACCAACTATGGTCTCATATCCATTTGGCTGAGCTTTTATAAACTCATGAGCATTTGCTGAAACTGCTGCACTTATAATCTCTTCATCTGTAGCATCTATTTTACCGTATTTGATATTTTCCATTATTGTACCATTAAAAATATACGCATCCTGCGGCACATAACCCATTTCCTCTCTTAACTGTTCAAGAGTATACTTCTTGTATGGTTTCCCATTTATCTGAATCTGCCCTCCATCAATTTTAAAAAGGCCAAGCAACAATTTAGCAATTGTGCTCTTGCCACCGCCACTGTCACCTACCAAAGCTAATGTCTTTCCTTTTTCTATTTTCATGCTTAATGCTGATATTTTAAATTGATTACTGATATTTCCATCTGTTTTATCGTAACCTTCGTAAGAAAACTCTACTTTTGATAGCTCTAACCCCATATCAGATCCTGTTCCCTCAATATCATAGAGTTCAGGTTCTTTATTTTCATCATAAAGTTGCTTAAGTCTGTTGGAGCCTGCAAATGCTTTCTGTAAATTAGGTACTGCTGAAATCAGTACAGAAACAGACCATCCAATACCATTACCTGTAGAAATAGCCATATAATTTCCTGCCTGTAAAGTTCCTTTAATTACAAATATGCAACCTAAGATAGTTGTAAGGATATTTGAAGAGTTCCATATGATACCATTAAGACCTCTTTGAAGCGTATAAGTTTTTGCTGCCTTCCATCCGCTATTAAAATTATCCTGGACGCCTTTTTCAAATTTCGTCTTAAGATAACTGCTTAACGAAAACATTCGGACTGCTGTAAATCCTGTAACTGCTTCCGTTGCTTCCTTACTCAATGCGGCTTTATTTTCCAGTATAGCTTTGTGTTTTTCTCTTAAAGGTTTTATGAATAATGCATTTAAAATCCCTGTCAGTGTTGAAAAACCCAAAAGTATAGCTCCAAACCTTAAATCTAGTAAAAGCACAAATGGTATCCTTAAAAATATTGCGATTACAGCTTCCGTTATATCTTCAAATCTGCCGAATACTGTTATAACGCTCTGGGTGTCAGCATTAAATCTTGAAACAAGATCACCGCTATGCGTCTTCTTGAAATATGAAGAAGGCAGCTTTTGTACTTCTTTGAAAGTCTTTATCCTTATATCTCTTAAAATGTCCTCTTTTACCTTGTTATGAAGATGAAAGAAAATGCAAAAGAATATGCTTGTCACTATAGTCCCTGAAAAAATCAGAATCAGCATTAATACATTATCTACATCCTTATATATAAAGTAATCTGTTAATAGTTTAAGTGAATACGACAAAGTCATATCAACAAAACTGCCAATTATGCACCATATTGTAAGTAGTGTGAAATACTTTGCTTTATTCTTCCCCATTAAATCAAAAATGAATTTTATATCTTTAACCATTTTGAACCTCCTGGGTGACTAACTGCCGTTTATACAGCTCTGAGTATCTTCCATTATAGGATATAAGCTGGTTATGTGTTCCTTGCTCACTAATTATGCCCTCTTCAAGCAATACTATAAGATCAGAATCGATAATTGTTGAAAGCCTATGTGCAATAATAAGAACAGACCTGCCTTGCTTTAAGTTCTCTATAGACTGCTGAACATAAAATTCTGCTTTTGTATCCAATGCGCTTGTAGGTTCATCAAGCATAATCAATGGTGCATCTTTAAGCAACGCTCTTGCTACTGCAATCCTCTGCCTTTGGCCTCCTGATATTTTAGCCCCTCTTTCACCAACATCCTTTATAAACTGGTCAATGTATGCCTTTTTAGATGCATCCTCTATCATTTCATCTGTAGCATTAAGATTACCCATTTTTATATTATTAACTATACTGTCATCGAACAAAAACACGTCTTGGGTGACACATGTCATATATTTCCTTAAAGCAGCGAGATTCCATGTCCTGATATCATGGCCGAATATTTTTATTTCACCTGTAAAATTTTCATAATAACCGCAAATCAGTTTGAATATAGTACTTTTCCCGCTTCCACTTACCCCACACAAGGCCAATCTGGAGTTTTTATTCAATTTAAAGCTGACATCTTTTAATAAGGTAATATCATTGTGATACGAAAAGCTTACATTCTTAAACTCCACTATTATATCAGAATCATTCGTTCCATAATCTTCACCATCTGTCCTCTCTTCCTTGCAACTTAAAAACTTAAAGTATCTCTCAGCAGTTCCTGAGTGGCCTATCATTTCTGTCCATGCCTGACCGGTTGATCTTATTGTATGGATTAAAGGCCAAAGCATATTACTGAATATAACATACTGTCCGATTGTAAGCTCATTTCTGGAAATAAAATACATTGAAGCAAACATACATATTCCCTGCGGTATAATCATCATCATAATTTGTAGAGCTCTGTTTTTTGTCATTACCAAACTACTTTTATAAGACTCATTTGCAATATTCTGGCAGGTTTCTTCGAATTTAGCAGTATGAGACTTATTCATATTAAAAGCTTTGTATATATCATTACCCTCTATAAAATCCCTAAGATACGAATTTAATACAGCGGTATACTCCTGTATGTTATTATTTGTTTCCTTCAAAGGCTTGGATACTTTGTTCAAAACAAACATTACTATAGGTACTACTATTAGTGAAAAAACTGTCAGTTTCCAGTTAATATTACACAGTATGATAGTTGATAATATTAGAGTGATAGGGTTCCATGAAAGAAGTCCTGCTATGCAATCACCCATGAATGATTTTATTTTTTCAATATCATCAATCAGAGTGCTTATTGTGTCAGCTGAATGTACATTCTCGTAATATCCCATTTCCAGCTTATCTATCTTGTTATATGCATTTAAAGAAAGAGTCTTATATGATCTTAACTCATATTGTGAGTCTATTAAAGGATTTGTAAACTGAAGAAGGATTCTTATCAGAAATATTGCTATTAAAGCATATATGAACGAAAGAAGCCTCTCATATTCTTTTGACAATGCTACATCTAAGGCAGAGCCTATAAAGTAGAAATCAAATACAGATATTGTTCCTGATGCTAAACCACCAAACCATCTTGCAATAGCCCATTTTTTATGTTCTGAAGTCTCTTTATATATTCTTGTCATCATTTTAATGACATTTTTAGCTTTTGTCTTCTCTTTTTTTGAAGACATTTCATTATCCATTTTGTTCTCGCTATAAGGTTTTTAAAGTTGTAATAATTATTTTATCTAGTCTATACGCAAATTGCAAGAATTATTTTATGTGTAATGAATAAATAATAAACTGTTTTGCTTAATTTAGTATAGATTTAGATCAATAAATCCAAAGAAAAATTTATTATATATAGTAACTATATCATTTTACACATCATACAAATTCCATTGTTATAGTACCGTTACTTGTATTTGATTCCACAGCAGCGACTATATCTGACTTATATGCATATCTGCTTTCTCCTTTTGCATAACTAATCCTTCCCAATGAGTTCCGTTGCATAGACTGCATATTAAAATTCCGTCCTAAACGTATGTTACCATGTCTTCCAGCAGAGCACTCGAAAACTGCTCCAAAGTCACGATTAATATTCACTGTTACTGAACCATTAGTTGTTTCTCCAGTCATTAAAAATTTCCTTTCTGACTGATATGGAAAAAGCCTGTCAAATAATATAGTTCCGTTGGTTGTCTCTGCTTTAAAACTTCTTGCTGAACTGTTGTTAAGTTTTACTGATCCATTTGTAGTTTCCATATCTATTAGTTTTGAATAATCCATATTTGTCTGAACAGAACCATTTGAAGATTCGACAATTATTGAATCATCAAAATTATTTTGTTCTAAACGCACTGAACCATTGCTTGTTTCGGCTTTTAATACCTTGCCTATACATCTTTTTACACTTACTGAACCATTTGTGCCTTCTAATATGATCTGTTCACTCCTTACATCCATAAGACTAATAGGTCCATTGGTTGTCTCAACTCTAATATTCGAAAAAACCCTATCTGGAAGCTGTAAAGATATGATTACTTTTTCTTTATATATATCATCAATAAATAATTCAAAATTATCCGATGTATATTGAATTTCAATTATTTCATTAATTCTTTCATAGTCTTTTGGTTTAACTGAAACAGTCAGCAGTGTTATGTCTGAAGATGAACGTCTTATATTAACAGTACTATTTGTGCCTTCTATTTTTACTGATGCATTAGCATTTAGCTCAAACTCCATATTTTTAGATTCATACCCACTTAAATCAATATTATTGGGGATATCAAAAGATAATGAATCAAATACATCACTTTTTATATCTGCAAATCTGTCAAATATGGCATCCTTAAGATCCCTTCCGAAATTTGCATATTTATTTCTAAAATCAGCAAATCCATCAAATTTCTCGAAACTATCTTCTTGCATCGAGTCTTGAAAATCCTTCGCATCATAGTAATCGTCCTCTTCTTGGTTTGATTCATTTTTATTTTCGCTTAATGCATCGATAAGCATTTTTGCTTCTTCTGATGAAATCTTTTTTTCTTCAAGAAGTTTCAAAATCATTTCTATTTCCTTAGACTTATTCATTGTAACTCACTCCTATTTAAGTATTTTTAAAGCTTCTTCAACAGTCATTTCGCCTTTTTCAATGCTGTCGAGTACTTTCATCCTGGTATCATCTTCCTGATTTTCATCTTTATATCCCATCGTTTTCGCAATTATCTCTAGTCGTGATTTAACGGTCGGATAAGATATTTTTAATTCCTTTTCCATATCTTTTATGCTTCCCCTGCACTTGATAAAGGCTTCCACGAATTCTAACTGGCTTAGGTCAAGTTTTGCTAGTTTGGAGGTATAAAACTCACCGCTAATATGAGTCTTGCAATTTTTGCACATCATATCAGTGACAACCAGCTCACCTTCGCATATCGGACATTGTGCCGGTACGAAATTTTTCATTTTCTTATCCTCCTATACTTTGTAGTAAACATTTATTCTCATTTCAAAAATACAATCAAATAATACAAAGATTAATTTGATATGTCAATACTATTTTTAAATTATTTAATCTTATTATTAAATATTTTAATTATTGACTTTAATTGTTGATATATTAAAAACATATGTTCTTTTTAAGATATAATAATACCCGGTCATACCGGGTTCTATTATATATATTGAGATTACATTGAATTTGCATAGCTTATTCAAATTTTGATATAAAATTCAAGTTATCCTCAGTTGTTCCGTATATTGTACTATCCTTATACTTTAGAAGTATAACATCTGCAAGCACTGTTTCCTTTTTAAAGTATATATCAAAATTAAATACTCCTTTTTCAAGATACTTATATGCATTTAGAGCATTACATGCCCAGGATACATATTCTGTATTGTTAACATGCATATTACTGTCAATTAAACTGTAACCCACTTTGATTGTATCGTACTGCTCAAAAGAATTAGCATTTATTTCAGGTTTGCTGCTTATAGAAATATCTACAGCGTCTTCTTTGAAAGATTTTGTCTTGATAACAGGACGCATTAGAGATTTATCAGATACTCTGCACAAAAACCATTGTGAAGTTGCTTTAACGCATATGACATCGTTGCGTGAAAGAACGAAGTCCCTTATGTATATCATTCCTTGCTGGGCTACCTGGGATGTTCCGGCAATAATTCGTTCATCAGCATAAATTGGATTTATAACATTTACAATTGATCTTCTTAAAAGAAAAGCTATGTCATTGTCTAACAGACTTTTACGTCCACATCCATATGTTTCGAGATCTTTATATGCAATATCCTGCATAATGACAAACATATGCTCAAGTTTCAGTCTTCTGAAACAATCGCACATGCTTTCTTTAATTATAAGATCTTCACAAGTATGCATATTATTCTATTTCATTACACATTCATATGTTACCTTATAGGTTTCTTCTTTTGATTTTCTTCTCACAATAATACCTTGTCTAGTATCATTGAAATTATTTACATAACTATTAACAACATACAATATTGAACCTTCTTCTGGCTCGACTGTCACATATACAATCTTATCCTCTATGTCGAATTTAATCGTTACAGCACTCGAGTTATCAATTTTTTTAATATCAAAAAGATGTTGATATCCTTCGTCATTTCCTATCTTATCAACATTTTCATATTTGTAATCGATAATGCATTTTCCTTTGCAATAGAATACATAATCCAAATCAAGTACATCAACAGCTTTAATATTAAATATATCATATACTTTATTTCCATCTATCTTCATATCACGCATATAGTCAACACATTCATATACGTTTTTAGATTTCGCTATTATATGAGTATCATCATAATACTCAATTATTCCTTCAGGCCATATACCTTCTCCCACAGGTGTGTATGTCTGATCAGTCTGATTGATTATAACAGTATTATGGGCAATAGTTTTATGCTGCCATTCATAGAATATTTGTGAGCTGTACCCTGCTGAACCGATATCTTTTGAAACAAGATCGCCATAGAAGGCCATCTCCATAGTCATGACATCTGGATGGCTGTGACATATTGTCTTGATACCGGTTTTTAGATAGAGTTCGGTTACATCATTTTTTAATATTGCACAATAGGAATCTTCAAAATTATTAGATCCAAATTCTGGAAGATGATCACATTCATCATACTCTATACCATAGAGAATTTCGTCGAGTGTCTTTGGCGGATTTTGCTTATGTTTTATATAACCAAGCACTTGTTTAAAGTATGCGTTATCAAATAATGCACAAGCTTTAACATATGCATTTTGATATTTGAAAATATCCATGTCCAGTCCGCTGTCGCATGGATTTGCTATACAGCCGTTTTTAAACATTATTTTTAATGGAAACATAAACTGGCTTTCAACAATCTTCATTAGTTCATCATATTCTGGAATACATGATACTTCATTTCTCTTACATAAAAGTAAAAGCTCAGCTGTTGCTGCTAAACCAAAGAAATGATAACCAGTACTTGTTTCGAACCACATCCCATCTTTAGTGACTCCTCTTCTTAACTGATCCATAATTCCAAATCTCGAGTAGAATGCTCTTTTAATTATAACTTCATCCTTAAAGAACACTCCTATGTTTGCTTCGCTGACTTTCTGCCAAAGAGGTATGTTGTATATTTTATTAGCAAAAAAATCAAACATATCCGCTTGAGGTGTAAAAAATCCCTTATGCCACTTATTTAGTTCCGCTTTAGTAAGATGATCCTGTGCCGTATCTATACCATATAGAAGAGACATTGTGTTTGCTGCATCAGATAATCCGGTTCCTGTATATCTTCCCAAAAATCTTAAATTTGGAGCAAAAGATTCGAATTTATCATAATTATCTGTAAGAAAGTTCATGACCTTCCTTATATAATCAATATACTTATGTTGTTTTGTTATACTGTACAGTATTCCTGCATATTTCACATAGGCGCAGCTTGTACCTCTATATGATGTAGTCCATGCCCAGTCTTTTCTGTCACCGGTATTTTCTTTGCCGCAAACAGAGCATTTATATAACCCTCTATTATCGCTATCAAAAATAAGCGCTCCTGAACAGTAATCGCAATGAAAATCATGCCCCCAACCTGCTTTCCATTCAGCACTGTCATAATATGAGCTTATAAATTTATCTGTATTGTCTTTTATAGAGTCATAAATTCTTGAATTATCATTAAAATCCTTAATAATCTTTTCCCAGTTATAGCCTGTCATTGCATATCCTCCTTATGCCCTCTTACTGACATAATACAGCCTTAATGGCCGCAACGGCTTTACTATAACAGAGCCACCGACTAGTTTCAACATCAAAAAGCAAAGTTCACGAAAAGTTAACAGATTCATAAAAGTATTAAGCGTATAGTATTTTAAGCGTTACATCATAGGGAGGATATGCAATACCTTTTTCTGTCACAATAGCTGTTATATCTTCATGGTCGGTCACATCAAAAGAAGGGTTAAAAACCTTTACTCCAGAAGGGATAATCTGTACACCTCTTATATGTGTCACTTCAGAAGGATCTCTTTCTTCAATAATTATTTCTGACCCATCTTTAATGTCCATATCGATAGTTGAAATAGGACAGGCTATGTACATTGGTATCCCATACCTTTTTGCTATTATTGATATATTTTTTGTTCCTATCTTGTTTGCTGTATCTCCGTTGGATGCCACCCTGTCACATCCTGTTATTACGGCATCTACCATTTTCTTACTCATCAGATGAGCTACCATACCATCAGTTATTACGGTTACATCAATTCCATTTCTGCTAAGCTCATATGACGTAAGTCTTGCACCTTGAAGTCGAGGACGTGTTTCACAAGCATAAACAGACAGTTCTTTACCCTGTTCTTTTGCTAGATACATTACAGAAGTTGCTGTACCATATGCTGTTGTTGCTAATATCCCTGCATTGCAGACTGTAAGCACACTCTTAGAGTCACCTAGAAGAGATAGCATATTCTCACCAATCATTTTGTTTGCGTGTATATCTTCGTTATGTATTGCTATTGCCTGTTTATATAAGGTATTTTTAAGCATTCTAATATCAAGCCATTCTTCATTGACCACTGAAATCATTCTTTTAATTGCATATGACAGATTTACTGCCGTCGGCCTTGCAGAATTCAGATATTCTCCAGCCTTTTTCATTTCTAATCTAAAATCATTTATGTCAGGGATATTTAATGAAAGTGCTTTAATGTACATGCCATAACCTGCTGCAACACCAATAGCAGGAGCTCCTCTTACTACCATATCCTTAATTGCGAAATACACTGATTCAATAGAATCACATACGAAATACTCTTCTGTTTCAAATAGTTTTCTTTGATCAATCAGAATGAGTTTATTATTAGAAAATTCAATAGGACTAATTTTACCCTTCATTTAATACCTCCTTGAGTACCCGTATCATATTTTTTGAGCATATATCCTTTACATCTTCTTCTTTATAATTCAGCTTTAAAAGAGCATTTATAATATTCGGAACTTTTGTAACATCCTTAATAGCTGATTTATCAATCCCGTCAAAATCCGATCCTAATCCAATATGCTTGGTTCCGATTAAGGAAGACATATATTCTATATGCTTTATTACATCATCAACTTCTGCAACTCTATTCTCTTCCTTCGCGACTAAAAAATCAGAAAAGTAGTTAACACCAGCAAGACCTCCTTTCTTTGCTAGTATTTTCAACATGTCATCATCAAGATTCCTCTTATGCGGACAGACATGCCTGCTGTTGGAATGTGTAGCGACAAATGGTTTGTTTGCTGTTTGCGCAATATCATAAAAAGTCTGATCATTTGCATGTGATACATCAACTAAAATACCAAGATTGTTGCATTTCTGTACGGCTTTCCTACCTAAGCTGCTAAGTCCTTTACATGAATCTTGGTTTACACCCGAAGCAAACTCATTTGACGGATTCCATGTGAATGACAAGCATCGAACTTCATGGTCATATAGGAAATCTATATATGAAAGATCACTTTTTGCTAGATATACTCCTTCAATGGATAATAATGAGAAAACAGAAGGATTATCATCCTTCTGTTTCTTTTCAAAAGCTAATATATCTTCTTTAAATAAAATCTTATTGTATGAATACTTCAAAGTCATCTTTTGATAAAGGGTCAACATATCGTTTAGAAGATTAACGGATTTGTTAAACCCGTTATCTTGCGATAACAATGTTGGATGACAGAACATAGCGAAAAACTGCAGGTATGTCATACCAAGCATTTTGACCTTCTCTTGTGTAAACTGCATATCTTCTTTATTCTCGCGTATTGCAAGCAATGTATCACAATGTGCATCTATGACATGCATTTAAGGTTCTCCAGACTTTTTTTTATATCCTGAGCTAAGTCTTCAAACTTTTTTAATTTCTGCTTTTCGGAATCTACCAAATTTGCAGGTGCTTTGGATACAAATGCTTCATTTTCCAACTTGCTTTTTGCTCTTAATAATTCAGCTAATGCTTTATCATACTCTTTTTCTAACCTTTTCATCTCATCTTCAATATCTACAAGCTCCTTAAAAGGCATAAATATTTTAAAACCAGGCAGAATGATGGATATGGAATTATCAGGAATATCATTAGCATTTTCAAATATCATAATAGATTTTGCAAAAGCAAGCTTAATAAAATACTGTTCCCCTTCTTCAATAATCTTTCTTGTATGTTCATCTTCAGAAACAAACAGTATGCTTGATTTTACCTTAACCTCAATATTCAATTCAGCACGTTTATTCCTTATGCTCTTTATGGCATCCATAATTACACCCATATCGGTAGCGCATGTCGTATAGTTATTGCTTGCTTGTTCAATAGGCCAGTTGGAGATCATAATAGATTCATCTGTATCTGCAAGGCTCTGATATATCTCTTCCGATATAAAAGGCATAAAGGGATGAAGCAGTTTCATTGCATTTGTCAAAGTATAATTGAGCACATATAATGCTTCTTTTCGTTTCGGATTCTGCTTGTCATATAGTTTAGGTTTGACAAGTTCAATATACCAATCGCAAAATTCATCCCATATGAATTCATATATTTTCTGCAAAGCTATACCAAGCTCGAATTTTTCCATATTGTCCGTTACTTCTTTAATTACATGGTTAAGTCTTGTCAAAATCCATTTTTCCGGATTTTCAAAATTATTCCTGTCAATCTGAGAAAAATCAGGCGATTCATCAAAATTCATAAGTACGAATCTGGTAGCATTCCAAATCTTGTTGGCAAAATTTCTTCCTGCTTCAACTTTTGTTTCAGAAAATCTAAGATCATTTCCAGGTGAATTACCAGTAATAAGCGAGAATCTTAAAGCATCAGTACCATATTGGGATATTATATCCAGTGGATCTACTCCATTACCCAGTGATTTGGACATCTTCCTTCCGAGCTCATCACGTACTAACCCGTGAATCAGTACTTTAGAAAATGGTGTTTTCCCAGTATACTCCACTCCAGAAAATATCATTCTGGCAACCCAGAAAAAGATTATATCATAACCTGTTACAAGAACATCTGTGGGATAAAAATATGCTAAATCATCAGTTTTGTCAGGCCATCCTAGAGTTGAAAATGGCCATAGAGCAGAACTGAACCATGTATCAAGCGTATCCTCATCTTGGTGTACATTTGTACTTTGGCATTTAGTACAAGCTTTTGGCAACTCCTCTGAAACAATAATCTCACTGCAATCATTACAGTAGTATGCAGGTATCCTGTGTCCCCACCAAAGCTGTCTGGATATGCACCAGTCATGACAATCTTCCATCCAGTTTAGATAAATTTTAGCAAATCTAGATGGTATAAATTCAGTTTCTCCGTTATTCACCACATCAACTGCTGGTTTTGCTAATGGCTCCATTTTAACAAACCACTGGGTAGAAATTTTAGGCTCAACAATAGAATCACATCTATAGCAAGAGCCGACATTATGCATATGTTTTTCTATCTTATCAATAAGTCCAGCATTTTCCAGGTCCTCTACAATCCTTTTTCTTGCTTCATATCTGTCAAGTTTGGAATACTTACCCGCATTTTCATTCATTGTCGCATCATCATTCATGGCGTTTACTATAGGAAGGTTGTGCCTTAACCCCACCTCGAAATCATTTGGGTCATGGGCAGGGGTAATTTTTACAACGCCTGTTCCAAAATCCTTTTCCACATACTCATCCGCGACAACAGGTATCCTCTTATTAACTAATGGAAGTATGACATTTTTGCCTACAAGATGCTTATATCTGTCATCATCAGGATTTACTGCAACTGCTGTATCACCTATCATTGTTTCAGGACGTGTTGTTGCTACTGTTACATATCCATCTGTATTTTCAATTGGATATCTTATATACCATAATGCTCCTTCTTTTTCCTCATACTCAACTTCAGCATTAGAAATCGAAGTTCCGCATACCGGACACCAGTTTATTATCTTTTCACCACGATAAATAAGACCTTTTTCATACAGATTGATAAAAGCTTTTACAACGGCTTTAGATAACCCTTCGTCCATAGTAAACCTTTCCCTGCTCCAATCACATGATGAACCCATTTTTTTTAGTTGCTCAACAATCCTGGTACCGTATTTTTCTCTCCACTCCCAAGCTCTTTTTAAAAACTCTTCTCTTCCGATATCATGTTTATTGATACCTTCTTTTCTCATGCTTTCCACAATTTTCGCTTCAGTAGCTATACTTGCATGATCTGTCCCTGGTACCCATAATGCGGAATAACCCTGCATCCTCTTCATCCTTATTATTATGTCTTGCATGGTATTATCTATGGCATGCCCCATATGGAGTTGTCCTGTAATATTTGGCGGAGGCATCATTATTGTGAAAGGTTTTTTTGTCTTGTCAACCTTTACTTTGAAATAACCTTTTTGTTCCCAAAAACTGTACAATCTGTCTTCTATTGCTTTTGGGTCATATTTTGTTGCTAAAATTTTCATCTTTTTTTCCTCTATATCTTTAATATTATATATAATGCGATCATTCCAGGAAGGAATATGGCTGCTCCTATGAGCTTTACCTTCATTATGGCTTTCTGATGTTTAAGAGATTCCAAGCTCTTCTGATCATCAATTCCTTTTATGACTTGCTTTTCTGTAAGATTCATTTTCTTTACAATAAATTTAGCTGTAAATGAGACCAATGCTCCTATTACGCATACAACAATTGAAATGATTATTAAAAATGTATCCATAATAAAAATCCTCTCATTCTGAATTTATTTCAGGACGAAAGGATATTTTCCGCGGTACCACCTGATTTCCCCGATATATCGGGACACTCGACAGCAATTTGCGCTTGCTAGGCGTTTAGCTCCCTAACGACCTTCATGTATATATTTCCTGAAAGCTTTCAGCTAATGCTTTCTCTCTGTGCGGTTTTATACATTACTCCTTCAGTTCACAGCTTATAATTATTATATTCAATAAACAGCATTTGTCAATATAATTAATTGACAAGTTCCGGTCTTGAAGGATCTGGAAGAAAGTTTTCAAAAATCACTATATCAAAATTCTTTACTTTTTCAAACTCCTTTTCACTTCTTATTGTCCATGTAGCCATAACAGGTTTGAAGATAAATCTGACAACATTCACTCCCCATATGCTTAATGCATTGTGGTCACATGCTATAAACTGCGGACGTGCCACAAAGTTCAGAAGCATTTCCTGTATCATAAAACCTAACACAATATTAATAGATTTTGATTTTACATGGTTAGTCATTAATAAGCCTCTTAATATCATAGGATTGGTTTTTGCATACTTTCGAACAATTAAAGGATTAAAAGATTCTACGCAGTAGTCTCCTTTATAACTTATAAGTATCTTGTTAGCCTCTTCAACAAGCCTTTCATAAATTTTACAATTTTTCAATTCAACTACAATAGGAGTCCTTCCGTTTACTAGTTTTAAGACATCAGTAAACAATGGTATTTTTTCTTTAGTACCATTAAGTGACAATTGAGAAAGCTCTTCATAAGTTAGTTCATTAACTTTTTTATCAACTCCGCACATCCTTTTAAGGTCATCATCATGAAATACTATTATCTGAAGGTCTTTTGAGAACTGAATATCCAATTCCATTCCATACCCAGCTTGGCAAGCGGCATCAAAAGCTGCTATTGAATTTTCAGGAATATCATTTTCATCATCATGCAGGCCTCTATGTGCATACAGATATTTTCTTAGTTTATTCTTGTCATCCTTTATATAGTCTGAAGGCCATATCATCAAAAGCCAGATTATGATGAGCATTATCAATATAATCAGCCATTCCATTATTAATCCTCCACATCGAATGTCTCTAATTTCTTCTTCTTAACTATAGGCTTACTGTCTCCGTGTTTAACAAACAACATTGCCACAAAGGAAATCACTAAGAAAGCTACAGCATAAGGGAATAAAACTTGATAACCTATCAAATAGAATAGCCGTCCTATTATAATAGGGGTCAGTATTTGTGCGCTCATAGTGCATGTGTAATAATAACCTGTAAATTTACCTATTGTAGATCCTTTGCTCATTTCAAGCACCATGGGCAAAGTGTTAACAGTAATAGTACCTGCTACAATTCCAACACCTGCAAATAGGAAATTTGCATAGAATGAGAAATCGGTAATAAAAGCTGCAGTTGCAAAGAATATCATTCCTAATGTTAAAGCACCTAATATCGTCTTTCTGCGGCCTATTTTTGCTGTCAGGTATGCAATCGGAATAAATGTTAAGACGCCTGATATGGTTGCAACCATCAAAAACCCTGCTGCAAGGCCTTCTGCTAAATTAAAGTAATTGACTATGTATTGTGAAAAAGCAGTTGTAACTGCATTATATCCGAAGACCCAGAAGAAAATTGATGCAAGAAGAAATATCATACTCTTCATTACATCCTTTGGTAATTTTTCAGTTTTTGATTCTGTTACTTCCACACTCGGTTCTTCAATAAGAGAATCTCCATAATTTATATCTTCCATCTCTTTTCTGTACTTGTTTTCATTAACTGTTATAGAAAGAATCAATACGCATATAACCATTAATGAGGCGACAGTGACAAAAAATGCTGTGTAGTCCAAACCTTCTCCAGGTTTAATGAACATTTTTAAAGCCAATACAATTGTTCCACCCAAAGTACCCATCAGATTTATAACTGCGTTACCTTGTGACCTCACAGGCTTTGCAGTAACATCTGGCATAAGTGCTACTGCAGGTGATCTGTATGTTGCCATAGCAACTAGCACTAACCCCAATGAAATCATAAACAGCACGAGATTATTTGAGTTTGCGGCGATTGGCAGAACCACTGTAAATATTGCAGCAACCGCAGTTCCTACAAGGATAAATGGCATCCTTCTTCCGATTTTAGTGCTTACCTTATCACTTAAAACACCAAAAAGAGGAAGCATGAATAGTCCTAAAATATTATCCAGGGCCATAATAGAATTTGCTATGTCTACTCTCATACCGAACTTGTTCAAAAGGATTAGAGGTATGACAAAATCATACATCTGCCAGAACATGCTTATTGACATGAAAGCAAGACCTACTAGAAACGTCCTTTTGTAATTAAGTTTCATATATTAAATTCCTCCGAAATAATAATAATATAATTATATCATAAGATAAATATGGAATATATCAATTTATTTCACATAAACAAAAAAAGCATGTTATACATGCTTTTTTTGTTTATCCCCCTCAAGATATATTAATCCGCTTTTAGGTTCTCCCCATAACGTTTTATCTTCCTGGTGGTAGTTTTTACAAATTCAACATCTCTGATAACAAGTTTTTTGATAGCTTTATAAGTAGGAACCTGCGTGTTAACTTCTTTTACAAGCTCCATTATTTTATTGTAGATAAATTTCTTGTCAGTATTCTGAAATTCATCTTCAAAAACCTGGAGCGCAGGGTAAACAGCAGCAGTGACTATACTATCACCATCTTTGTCATTAACGCCAAATACAAGACATTCTTCAACATATTTGCTTTTAGCAAGTTTAATCTCCAGTTCTTCAGGGAATATATTCTTACCGGTTTTTGTAACAATCATAGATTTTTTTCTTCCAGTTATATATACGAAATCATTCTCATCCATGTAACCCAAATCACCGGTATGAAAGTACCCTCCTTCAAATATTCTTGCATTTTCTTCAGGCATATCAAGATATCCTTTCATTATATTAGGACCCTTAGCACAAATCTCTCCAATTCCGTCTGTATCTTTATCTAAAATCACTATCTCCACACCTGGAAGAGGTTTGCCTGCAGAGGCATCAACATAATCTTTATCGGAGTTAAGACATATTATTGGAGAGCACTCAGTCAAGCCATATCCCTGCAAGAAAGCTACACCTATAGACCTGTAAAATTTTGCTACTGTCGGTGATATAGCTGCTGCTCCTGAAACCATTAATCTCATATTACCACCTAAACCTGCTAATACGGCAGAAAATAACTTTCTCCTTATATTCCTGCTAAGGTGAAGCATATCAGCAACTTTAATTACAGTATTCAGTTTTTTCAGACTTCCTGATTTTTCAGCTGCTTTAATAATATTCTTATACATTCCTTCAAATAACAGAGGAACTGACAGCATTACGCTGGGTTTTAATTCCTCTAGATTTTTTTTGATATATTTCAATCCCTCTGCATAACCTATTGATGCTCCAAGATAAAGCGGGCAAATGAATCCGCAGGTGCACTCGTATGTGTGATGTAATGGCAGTATAGAAAGAAACACATCTGTCGGCTTGATATTTATCATGCTAGACATCGCCATCAGATTAGATGCAATATTCCTGTGTGACAGCTGCACTGCTTTTGAAACTGATGTTGTAGCAGAGGTGTATAAGATTATAAGGGTTTCTTCAGGGTCGATTTTTGCATCTAAAAAAGTTCTATCTCCTGATGCAATCAGTGCTTCTCCCTTTGTTATGAAGTCCTTGAGATTAAAAAATCGTTCATTATCTGTAAAATTACCATCCATGTTTATAAAATACTTTATGAATGTAAGTTCACTAGCAAGATTCTTGATTTCATTTGCTTTTTTATCTGTGAAGATAACTGCTTCTGGTTTTGAAGATTCGAAAATATATTTCAAGTCATTCTGATTAAGCTGTACATCTACAGGCACAACAACACCGGTCCCATTTACAACTGCCATATAGGAAACAGCCCATAAATATCTGTTTTCTCCTATAACAACGACTCTTTTATCTTTTAATCCCATATTGCATAAAGCTGTACCAAGACTCTTTATATCTTTTACGAATCTATTAAAAGAATATGCTTCGTATTTATCTGTTACCTTATTTTTCTCAAGCAAAGCATCTTTTTCGCCATACAGTTCAGCAGCGCCATAGATAGCTTCTCTTATATCTGTAATTTTTCTGACATCATATAATCCTTTTTTTCCGATTGCCATTTGTAATACCTCCAATTTGTTCCATTATATATCAGCAGTTTTACGAATGCAACACTTTTTATTACCAAGTCATAAATTGTTTACATTTAAAAAAAATGCGTGTTACCGCATTCTTTAAAATTAATATATTTAATCTATTTCATTCGTAAGAAACTGGGAATAGTTATACTTTCATCTTCCTTCTTCTTTTCAGGTTGAACTTTTGGTTCATTTTTTTTATTTTCTTCTAACACAAAAGTATCAGCTTCTTCTTGCGGTAAATGAATTTCAAAAATCTTTGTGGTCTTAATTTCTTCCTTTTCATCAATTTCTTTTTTGATGGTTTCTTTTGCTTCTTCAATTTGCTGTTTAGTTTCTTTACTCTCAACAGCTGGTTTTTCTTCTTTTTTAGGAATTAATATAGATGGCTGAACTTCCTTGACATCATCATCAAATCCTGTTGCTATAATGGTAATAATAATCTGATCTGTCATATTGGGATCAATAGTAGCACCCCAAATTATGTTTGCAGATTCATCTGCTGCTTCATAAATTTTATTGGCAGCATGATCAACCTCAAATAATCCCATGTCTGGTCCGCCTGTAATATTAACAAGAAGTTTTTTAGCTCCTTCGATAGAAGTTTCAAGTAGAGGACTCTTAATAGCTTCCATTGCTGCAATCTCACATTTATCCTCACCTTCTCCTCTACCAATACCCATATGTGCGATCCCTGCGTCAGTCATTACAGTTTTAACATCAGCAAAGTCAAGATTTATCAATCCAGGTACAGCTATAAGATCCGATATGCTCTGAACCCCTTTAAACAGGACATTGTCAGCAGTGCTGAATGCTTCCATTATTGTTATCTTCTTGTCAGATATCTGTAGAAGTCTATCATTAGGCACTACTATTAAAGTATCTACTACAGATTTTAATCTGGAAAGACCTTTTTCTGCATTTTCTTTTCTTTTTCTGCCTTCAAAAGTAAAGGGTTTGGTCACTATACATACTGTAAGTATTCCTAATTGTCTTGCTTCTTGTGCAATAATAGGTACTGCTCCAGTTCCTGTACCTCCACCCATTCCAGCTGTAATAAATATCATATCAGCACCTTTTATGTGCTCAATAATTATATCTTTTGATTCTTCAGCGCTTCTTTCCCCTATTTCAGGAATAGAGCCTGCTCCTAATCCTTTTGTCAGCTTCTCACCTATCTGTACTTTTGTTGTAGCTTTTGAATTCATTAAGGCTTGTTTATCAGTATTAATGGAAATAAATTCGACACCTTTTAATCCTGATACAATCATTCTGTCAATTGCTTTGTTACCAGCGCCGCCTACACCTATAACTTTTATCTGAGCGAATTGCTCCATCTCCATTTCGAATTGAAGCATAATTACTCCCCTTTCTTGTAAGAAAACTCTACTTTCCAATAATTAACAACATTATATCAAACATTATACCATCTTGTATATACATAATAAAAACTTTTTTATCTACCATATTTATGGGACTGGAGTAAAATATGGTACTGTTGAAATTGTAAAATCAATGTAACCTTTTGCTTTCTGACTGATATTTGACAATATGGAACATATAACATTAGCGTTATACTTAACATTACTTGTCAAATCTACCAGTATTTCTAATCTGTTATCGTATCTTATTACTATTCTGTTTGCATCTTTAATCTCTATTTCATCAATTAAAGTTCTTATTGCAGTGTAATTTGCAATATCATATTTTTCTATTTCCTTACATAACAAAGATATATCTTCTAACATGTCATTACATGCTATAAGGTTAAACCCAAAATGAAAGGAGTTTAAATTTATACCTTTAATTAAAACGGATTTTTCATTCTTAGACTTTGAAGTATCGATTATTGTCCCGTCGTAATCAAAATAGATAACATAATCATCATATAATACACACATTATGGGTACTCTTTTTGTATAATCGACTCTTAAGCTGTTGTTACCTGTTCTTTTAATACTTATTTCCTTAATATTAACGTCTTTCTTTATTTCATTTTCTATTTTATCAAGGTGTCCGCTTAAGATATTACCCTTTGATATTAACATAGTATTTAAATTATGACCTATAATCATTTTTTTATCCTTAAATGTATTTAATATGCCAACTGTATCTTCTTGAATAATAATTTCTCTTAGCTCAAAAAATGATGAAAACAGGAATGTCACTGCACATGACATCATGAATAATACTATTAAAATGATTTTTACTTTGTTTGCTTTCATATTTGAATTATATCATATGTCACCTAAAGGTAACGTTCTTGTTAAATAAGAACTGTAATATTCCCGCTATAGCGACTGATATAGCCTTTGCAATAAATTTGTAAATTCCAAGATTCTCATAAAGAAATATAAAAATTGTTGACCCTACTAACATACCTATTAAACAGACTGATGCAAAATAAATAAATTTAATACCTATCCTGTCAGTTTTTTTGAAGTTATACCTAGAATTCAAAAAGAAGCTTAAAGATATTCCTGAAAAAACAGATATGCAGTTTGATATTATATAATTAATGTGCAATAAATCCGATAAAAGGTATAAAACAGACATATCCAGTATGGTAGCAATTGTACCAATCAGGACATAAGTAAAGAATATTTTTTGCCTTTTAAGATAATTAAGCATTTAAAAAATACTTTGCAGTTTCTCTTAGACCTTCATTTAAATCATATTTAGGAAGCCAGGATAAAAGATCATTTATCACTGTATTCTTTAGATAACTGTCTTTAATATCTCCTTTTCTTGATTCTGTAAATATAGCATTTTTGTTATATCCTACTTGTCTTTTCATTGTATCAAATAAAGTAACAATATCAGTGTAAACATTTGTTGATACATTAGCAGTAAAACTCTCATCACATTCAAGGGCTTTTACATTTGCTAAAGCTATATCTTTTACATAAATAAAATCCCTTGTCTGTTTACCATCACCATGTATATAACAGTCTTTATTTGCTGTCATGCGGTTCATAAAAACTGCAACTACGCCTCCTTCTCCCTCTGCTTTCTGTCTTGGGCCGTAAACATTCGCATATCTTAATATACCATATGACATTTCGTTATTTTCCGCATAAATCCTTATGCACTGTTCTGAAGTGAGTTTTGACAATCCATAGAAAGACAATGGATTTTTGGGATGCTGCTCATCTATTGGAAGATACGCAGGATTGCCATATATTGCTGCACTGCTTGCAAAAACAAATCTTTTAACTTTATATCGTGAACAAGCTTGTAATAATTTGATAATACCTATTACATTTGTGTTAACATCGAATAAAGGATTTTCCATTGAGATTGCAACGGAAATTTGTGCTGCATGATGACAAACAGCCCTTATGGGAAATCTGCAAAATACACTCTCAATATCATCTGTATTTGTCACATCACCTTTTATAAATTCTGCTTTGCTATTAAGGTTTTTCAGATTTCCTGAACTTAAATTATCCATAACTATAACCTTGTTGCCTTTTTCTATCAAAGCATCAGTAATATGTGAACCTATAAAACCACAACCTCCAGTAACAAGTATCAAAACTATATGCCTAAAAATCCTTTCATCCTATTACACACATCAGCAGCCTGTTTTTCATTAGGCATCTCTGCAAAGACTCTTAGCAAAGGTTCAGTACCAGAAAATCTGGTCACAAGCCACCCGCCATTTTTAAAATATACTTTCAATCCGTCTTCATAACTTATTTTTTCAATTTCAATAGAAAAATCAGGAATTTGTCGGTCAATGTATAAAATTCTATTAAGCCTTGATTTATCTTCAGCATTAAATGTATATGAATTTTCAATCATTACCCGATATCCATATTTGTCATATATTTCTTTTAGTAATACAGATAAGCATTTTTTTGTAACAGCAATCATTTCAATGAGTAATGAAGCAGCGAAAATCCCGTCTTTTCCGGATATGTGTCCTCTCACTGTAAGTCCACCACTTGATTCCCCACCCAAAACTGCATTGGTTTGATCAATTTTTGCACTGATATGCTTAAATCCGACGGGTACTTCATGGCATACATATCCGAAATCTTTTGCCATTGCGTCCAATAAATGAGTTGTTGCTATATTACGTACTACATCACCTTTCCATCCTTTAAACTTTACTAAATAATAGTAAAGAAGCATCATTATTTCGTTTGGATGAATAAATCTTCCCTTATCATCGATTACTCCCAGCCTATCTGCATCTCCATCTGTGCCAAGTCCAATATCATAACCTTCTTCAACTACCATAGCTGAAAGCTTACCTAATGTCGCTGCACTTGGTGATGGAAGTTTTCCTCCAAATAATGTATCATGCCGATCATTTATGACATCAACGTCACATCTTAATGTCAGCAAAATTGTCTGTAATGATGTTTTGGAAACACCATACATCGGGTCTAGTAAAACTTTAAGTCTTGCTTTAATGATTGCAGATTTATTTAGAAACTCCAGTATACCGTCTATGTAATCATTAAATGGATCGATTATTACAAGCAAACCTTCTTTGTTTGCTTTCTCAAAAGGTATAGTGTTTACTTTCTGCACACGAGTTATATAATTCTCGATTTCATCTGTTACATCCATGGAAGCATCCCTGCCTCCTTCAGTAAAAAGCTTAATCCCATTGTATAAAGCAGGATTATGGCTTGCTGTTACAGCAATACCGAAATATGCCTTTTCCTGTTTGACCTGGAACATAATTAAAGGTGTAGGAGAATTCCTATATATAAAGTGTACTTTAACAGAGTTACCGCAAAACACCTCAGCTGCCCATTTAGCTCCTTCTTCAGATAAGAATCTTCTGTCATATCCTATTATAACAGGTTTATCCAGTCTACATGAAACTCTCATAAAGTCGCATAATCCTTGCACAAGCAATTGAATGTTCGCTTTAGTAAACCCATCTCCTATAATTGCTCTCCATCCTCCAGTTCCAAACTTAATCATATTAACCTCTTGCTCTCATCACTTGTTCCACTCTGTATAAGTCTTCCAAAGTATTTACGCCATAAACTTCTTCTTGATCCTTTATACTGCATACAATAACCTTTTCTCCTTCTTCTTTCAATAAAGTCGGAAGATCAGTTAGATAATATTCATTCTGAGCATTTTTGTTGGTCATCCGGTTAAGTATCCAGCCTAATTTTTTCCCATTAAACAACATTACTCCAAAAAAAACTTCGTTTATCTTCTTCTGTTCTTCTGTGCAATCAGGTTCTTCAATTATCCGGACATAATTTTTCTTATTATCACGAATTACTCTTCCATATGGTAGCGAAATATCCTTTAAAAATACAGAAAGCATGACACAAGCAACCGGATTATTTTTTCTAATACTATCATTGTAAGCTTTAAATACTTTTCTATATGTTTTTGCAGTCAAAAGAGGCATGTCTCCAAATGTAACTAGTACTGGTCCGTCATAATCAGCAAAGAACTCACCTGCACATTTTACAGCATGTCCCGTGCCTAACTGTTCCTCTTGAATTGCATATGAGTATCTATTTCCGAGATAATCATAAATCTGCTCTTTTTTGTATCCAACAACCAGAATGATTTCATTTACAAAAGAAAGTTCTTTTACAACATAATCAATCATTGGTTTACCGTTTACAATCCTCATTGCTTTTGGAATACCCTCTTTTTCCGAACCGATTCTTCTACCTTTACCGGCAGCAAGCACTATAGCTTTCATATAAACCCTCCTACAATACAGGATAAATTTTCCATATTTCGTTTTCCAGTACTGCCTTCCAAACAAACGTACCATAAATCTCAGTTACATCATCTCCTTTAGTATACTTCAAAGTAACTGATACATCAGCATTTTTTCCTGTTTCATCAGTAATCGTATAAGAATTTACTGTGTATCCGAGTATCTTTGTTGTTTTTATAACAGGAAAGCTGTTTGATAACCATTCATCGTAATCTTTAGTTCTTGCATCTAAAGGTGTTAATACAAAAAGCATATATTGGTTAAGAGTATTTGTACCGCTTAAAGTAGAAAGATATTCTTTTGCTACTGTAGCTGGGGTCCTTCCAATTAAATCTTTATCCCCATCCTTTATGGGATATCTGTCTTGGTCTTGTGGAAAAATATATTTAGTCGCATCATAGTTTATACCATTATTCCAAAACATGTATGAGAATGATCCAAGTTCCCTTAAAGCTCTTACCTGCCCATATACCTGCTCATACCCATAATAATATATAGAATCCGCAGGATAAAGATATTTTGCTGTAAAGTCCTGTATCCATAATCTAATTTTTGCATTCCCTTCAAACGCTGAATTCTTTTCAATTGAATCCCTCATCGCGTTAAACACCATTCCATAAGGATTCATATCTGGATATTCAAAACCATACCATCCTGTAGAATAGTGGCTAGGATAAATCATAGGACATATATAATCCACAACTGTTGTTATTCTGTACCAGTTCTGCCCGATTTTAAGGCAGTCATCTGAATCCCACTGTCTTGCTACAAGACCGAATATATCAGCGCTAACATTAACATTATACGGTTTGAGCGCTTCGTATGCATCCTTCAAAAATCCATGGATGATCTCATCTGATCTGGTATCTTGGTGTATCTGCATATACTGCTGATAATATGTACCCCATTTACGTCCTTCAGGAAATCTAACATAATCAAAGTTTATTTCGTCAAAACCTGCAAGTGCAGCCTCTTTTGCAGCAGCTATGTTATAATTTTGTACCCATTCATCATATGCATCAACCCATGCTGAGCGGTTATCGTCAAGCCAAATGCTTCCATCAGGATTCTTAATCGCATGTTGATATTCATTATATTTCGCTAAAGTATCGTCCTGAAAAGATGTAACTCTGCCAATGGTATATATACCATAATTTTTAAACATACTTAAAAGATACTCTATATTATTAAAACGAGGTGGTTCTGTTTGAACCTGAGTAATGCATTCAGCTTGCATGGGGATTGTAATTGCGCCATCACCACTCTTTATATTTAAAACAACAGCATTCATTTCTGTACCTAAAATCGTGCCAATAATTTTCTCCAAAGTAGTAAGGCTGTTTTCTAAATATTTTAACTCATTAATTTTTAATGTATCTCCTAAAGCTAATGCTTCAACATATGACTTATATAATTGTACATTTGAATCATCACAACGTACTATTTTCCAATCCGGTTGTCCGTTTTGACCGTGATTCTTTGTGATTACTGAATCCACTATGTACATCGCGCGTATATTATCACCATTTGGCTTTTCACTTATACCTTCTAACGGCTTTAAAGGTACATAAAACTCTTTATCCTGTTCTTTACGCTGCAACTCTAACTGTTCTCTCTCAATTTTTGCGATTTCTTCAGGATTCTCACTATCTGTCGGTTCGGGTGATATGCTTTCTGTTGGTTCTTCAGAATGTGTGGGACTTATCTGTTCAGTCTGGCTAGGCTGCCCGAAATCAGAAGGTTGAGGAAAAACAGTCTGGGTTGGTTTCTGGCATGCTGTCAGTGATAATGTGATTGTAATTACTAGTAGGATTGTTATACATGTCTTTCTCATTCGTTTCTCCATTTTCATTTATTTTCTCTTTTGAGTATAAAGCAAATAAAGCAGTATAATTCTTGATTATTATATTACTTTTGCATCTATCAAGTAAAGTATTGTTTTATGTCTCCTCTACTTAGACTTTAGCTTCTTTTTTATATCTTCAAGTATTTGCTGAATTTTATTTAAATCATTTTCAGAAAATCTTTTTGTAAAGGAACGTATCAATGATGAACTTAATGGTATCTTATTTATGTATTCATTAAGACCAATAAAATATTGAAGATATGGATTTTCATTCAACTCTTCTATTATTCTTGTTTCTGAAAAGTTATATTCGTTCTTTAAGATATATGCTCCTAAAACCATCCTCAATGGTTTGGCTGGTGCACCTAGTCTGCTGAATTTGCTAGCATATATTCTTTCAAATTCGTCCCATGGTATTGCATCAGCATATTTTACCCATCTGTTGTTTTTGTCAAGTACACCTCCAAATGGTGTAATAAAGGAGTAAATATTAATTTGGCCAGCTTGTTTCTTATACATTTTCAAATACCTGTATGTACTTTCTGCTTATGCTTTCTAAACTATAATAATCCAAAATCCTTTCTGCTCTGTTTTCAAGATATTCTATATCTTTATCACTATTTAGCACAGCAAGCATTTTATTTGCAACTTCTGTTTCGTTATCTTCATAATTTAAATCAGAATCAAATCTCACATTCTCTAATTCACTAATTGATGGTATTGGTGTACTTACAACAGGTGCATTAAAAACCATCGCTTCTAACGGCGCCAAACCAAATCCTTCATAAGTTGAAGTGTTTACAAAAAGTTCAGCATTCTTGTAGTATCCAAACAGAATATCCCTACTTACTCTTCCTGTGAGAATTATCCTGTGAGCAAGATTATTTTCTACAATATATTTATAAATTTCTCCTTTTTCAGATATATCCCCTATTAATACAAGATCATGATCAATAATCGGAACAAGTTTTTCAAATGCTCTCACAACAAGCATAATATTTTTTTGAGGTTTATCGCTTCCCACAGCTACTATATGCCTTTTTTTGAATACTACATCCACACTTTTGTTCATCTGAGCTAAAGGATTAGGTATAGTCACAATTTTTTTCGGATAAACCCCTTTTTTCTTTGTTAGTTCGTCTTTTACGAAATCTGATACAGCGATTACTGTATTTACATTTTTAAGCATCCTTGATCTTAGTTTATCGAGTACAAAAAAATCCTGACCTCTAATAAGACCATGTGATGTTATAACAATTTTTGTTTTCAATTTCAAATTTATGAATGGTTCAACTTTTGGATAATACATTACATTTATTTCAGTTTTTTTAATAAACCAAGGTAAAAACTTATAATAAAATGAACGACCTGTAGTTGTAGCTATAACATTGAATAACGGGTATCTGTTTCTTAAATCTTCTGCATTGTCTTCATTAGCGAAAATTATAAAATTATGCCCGTGCATATTATTGTATAAGCCTTCCACAATGCTTAAAGCTGCTATCTCATTTCCTACAGCCTTCTTAAGATCCTTAATAAATGTCAGGTCAATGCCTATAGTATAGGCCATAATCATCTCCATTAAACATCAGAATTAAGTCTATTCAATTATATATTAATTATGTATGGTATGCAAATAAAATAATATATGGACAGTGATGTAAATACAATTACAATAACTTACGTAATTTCTTAAACTCACCTTTTAAAATTGGGTAGAGAGCTTTGTATATAAAGTAATATTTATTGTATTCAATTGCATTATTTTCATTAAATTTTTGCATATTTTTAGTTGTAATTACATGTTCACATGCCGCAGTAACCGATTTATATAAGCCACATGCTACACCGCCAAGTATAGCAGCACCTAAAGCAGGTCCTTCCGTATTGTCCACCACTGCTATATTACTTTCAAAAATGTCAGCTTGCATTGATTTCCAAAAAGGACTTTTTGCTCCCCCTCCAGATACTCTAACCTGGCTTACATCAATGCCCATATCTTCTCTTAATATACTTATACTATCCCTTAGAGAATATACTACTCCTTCAAGAATAGCTCTTATAAAATGAGCTTTATTATGAGAAGCTGTAATTCCGAAAAATACTCCTGAACAGAAAGGATCAAGGTGAGGGGATCTCTCCCCCATAAGATATGGTAGGAATATCAGTCCGTTAGCTCCTATGCTTGTTTGCTCAGCCATTTCGTCCATAATAACATATGGATCTACTCCTTTAATCTTAGCTAAATCCATCTCTTCTTTGCAAAAACTATCTCTGAACCATTTCAAAGATAATCCTGCAGCTTGCGTAACACCCATTACATGATAACAGCCAGGAACAGCATGACATAAAGTATGGATTCTTCCAAACTTATCAATATGCAATTTATCAGTATGTGCAAAAACTACTCCACTGGTGCCTATAGTTGATGATATGATGCCCTCTTTCACTATACCATTTCCAACAGCACCGCATGCTTGGTCTCCTCCTCCTGCAGCAACAATGGTACCCTCATTCAATGAAGTCAGTTTGGCTGCTTCCTTAGTAACTTTACCGGCTGGCTCAGCTGATTCATGCATGTAACCGAGTAAAGAAATATCAATCTCTAATTTTTCAAGCAATTCTTTGGAAAATTTCCTATTTTTTATATCCATTAGCTGCATTCCTGATCCATCAGACACATCTGCACTGAATTCACCGGTAAGCATGTAAAGTATGTAATCCTTTGGAAGCATTATCTTCCGTACTTTACTATACAGTTCAGGCTTATTCTGTTTTACCCATAATATTTTTGATGCGGTAAACCCGGTAATTGCTGGATTTGCTGTTATGCTTATTAATCTATCACGCCCTATCTTATCTTCTAAGTACTCCGCCTGTTTTTGAGTTCTCTGATCACACCATATTATTGAACGTCCTAAAAGCTGGTCTTTTTCATCCAACATTACAAGCCCATGCATCTGACCGGAAATACCAATACCCTTTATACTTTGACTATCTATTTTTGAATCATTTAGTATTTTTTTACATGTAAAGCAAACAGCATCCCACCAGTCAGCAGGATCTTGCTCTGCCCATCCCGGATGTGGCTGATAAAGCGGATATTCGTATGATGCAGAAGCAATAGTTTTACCATCCTTATTGAATAAAACTGATTTTGTAGCAGAAGTGCCTATATCGATCCCTAGTAAATAACTCATAAAATCCTCCATCTATAAATTTATCATTTTCCTTATAACATGTCCAGCAATCATGAGTCCAGCAACAGATGGTACATATGATATACTAGAAATTATGTTTGAATCATTTACAAGATTGGTACATGTAGAATAAAGAACTTCAACATCTTTAATACCTTCACTTGTTAAGATTTTTCTAACCTTCCTAGCTAATGGACATGTATCTGTCTTGTCAATTGTTGTAATTTTAAAACCTGTATTATCAACCTTATTTCCTGTACCCATGCATGAAATTATATTGATACCTTTATTTTTCGAATATCTTATTATATCTATTTTTGATTGTATAGAATCAATAGCATCTATAACATAATCAGTATTATCTGGTATTATTTCGCCAATATTTGATTTAGTAACAAATATGTTATGAATTTCCACATTTATACCTGGATTGATATCTTTCACTCTTATATATGCCGCATCAGTCTTAAGCATACCTATTGTAGAGTGTAACGCAAGTATTTGACGATTTATATTGCTTTCTTCAATTTTTTCATAATCAACGAGCACTAAATTACCTATACCAGCTCTTGCAAGCGCTTCTAATACATATGATCCGACTCCGCCAAGCCCGATAAGAACAACTTTCTTATCCATTAAAATTTTCATCGCCTGTTTTCCAATAAGTCTTATTGTTCTTTCATGCAAAATATCATTCATGTTTTCTCAAAACCTCCAAAGCATTTTGAAAATAATCATCAAGATTAGCTGTAAATTCCATATATTCGTTTTTTATTGGATGAATGAAACCTAAGAGCCTTGCATGTAAAAGTTGTCCTTTTTCAAAACGTTTATCCTTCCCTCCATAAATATCATCTCCAAGCAACGGATTTCCTATGAAAGCCATATGAGTTCTAATCTGATGAGTTCTTCCAGTTTCTAAAACAGCTTTTATGTATGATGCACCTTTCATTTTCTCTAGAACTTCAAAATTTGTAACAGCTCTTTTGCCATTTTTTGAATCTACAGCCATCTTTAACCTGTTAAACTTATCCCTGCCAATAGGAGCATTAATTAATCCTTTATCAGAGTCAGGATATCCCTTTACTATTGCAACATACTCTCTTTTGATATTATGTTTAGAGAAGACATCAGTCAGAATCTTATGTGAGCTGTTATTCTTGCATGCTACAATAACCCCCGATGTATCTTTATCTATTCTATGTACTATGCCTGGACGCTCAATCCCGTTTATATCGCTTAAACTATTTTTTGTATGAAATAGAAGAGCATTCACCAGGGTATTGTTACAATTACCAGTTGCTGGGTGAACAACCATGCCTCTTTTCTTATTAATAATAATAATATCATCATCTTCATAAACAATATCAAGAGGTATGTCCTGAGGTTCTATTTTTGAAGGCTTTATATCCTGCATCACAATTTGAATCAAATCGTTTTTTTTAACTTTATAACTTAAATTCTTTACTAAACCATTTACAGTAACTAGATTCTCTTTAATTATTTTCTGAATAAATGAACGAGAGTAATCCTCTATATATTTTGTCAGATACACATCCAGTCTAATGTTGACATCCTGATCCGCTGTAAATATTAGCTTTTCCTTTGTTGTATTATCATCTAATACTTCAATATCATCAATATTCATGGCTGCATCTCTCTGTGTATGAAAAGCATATAAATGACAAGAAAACAGACGCCTACAGTTATAGCTGAATCAGCAATATTGAATGTCGGGAAGTCATATCCAAAAATATATGTATCTATGAAATCTACAACCCAACCAAGCTGTATCCTGTCAATAGCGTTTCCGACCGCTCCTCCAATCACTATAGCTAAAGACAGTGCACCAAATCCTCTTTTCATATGAAGCAGTACATATACCAGTACAAGTGATGCGACAACTGAAAATATAGCCAGATATTCAGTATGTTCACCAAAAATACCCCATGCAGCTCCTGTATTTCGAGTATATGCAATATATAAAAATCCTTCAACTATTTCTATGCTGTCACCTAATTGCATCTTATTCATAATAAAAAACTTTGTAAGCTGATCAAAAACAATGATTACAAAGCTCAATATAAGCCATAGAAGATTTTTATAATTAATCCTTCTCAACTTTGTTTATCCTTTCAATGTGAATTGCTTTTCCTGTTTGCTCGCATAATTCAAGAAAGACCGCATTCAGCTGCCCTTTCCCTTCTTGACACGTAAAATATGAAGGCATTCCTGTAAGAAATTTATCTATTACAGCTTCCCTAGAAGCGCCGATTATACCTTCATAAGGACCAGTCATTCCAGCATCAGTGATAAATGCGGTACCAAATGGCAGTATTCTGTCATCTGCTGTCTGAACGTGAGTATGAGTTCCTATCACTGCAGAAACTCTCCCATCAAAATACCAAGCAAAAGCAGCTTTTTCGCTTGTTGCTTCACCATGAAAATCTATCAGTATATTTTTTGCTTCTTTTTTAACCTCATCAATTATTGACTCAACTGATAAAAAAGGATCATCACAAGGTTCCATATATACTCTTCCTGTAACATTTATAATGCAAAGAGATGTATTGTTCTTATTTAGTATGATATATCCCTTTCCTGGGCATGCTTTGGGATAATTCAATGGCCTTAATAGCTTAATGTCTTCTTCCATGGCTGGAAGAATTTCCTTTTTTGCATATATATGGTTTCCAGAAGTGACTACATCAACACCAATTATCAAAAGTTCCTGCAGTAATGTAGGCGTTATTCCTTTTCCCCTGTCCACATTTTCACCATTGGCAATTATATAATCGGGAGAATATTCGTCTTTAAGCTTAGTAATACTGTTCTTTAAAATTACTCTCCCTGTCTTACCATATATATCACCTATAAATAAGATTTTCACGAAAACCTCTTTTCTATTCTACAATTATAGACTAAATATAATGATTTGAGAAGCAAGAAATCATGCTTGTATTGCACTGTTTCTTGTTTTCGGATATTATTTACATAGCTTAATGACTAAGGGGTTTAATGAAGATTAGAAAAAATACTATTTTAAATAAGCTTAATGAATCTGCTTTGAAAAAAATTATCCCTTTTCATATGCCTGGCCATAAAAGGAATATTCAGTGTTCAATGTTTTTAAGAAAACTTGGAGCAAAATATGATATAACAGAGATACCTGGTTATGATAATATGCATAATCCTGATGGAATTATACTTAATGTAATGCAAAAGGCAGAAAAACTTTGGAATTCCAAACGCAGTTTTCTTCTTATAAACGGCAGCACATGCGGTATACAAGCAGCAATAAATACTCTTGCTGATCCTAAGGATAAGATTATTGTTGCTAGAAACTGTCATAAATCAGTGTATAACATGATAGAACTTCAAGATTTAAAGCCTGTATTTATAAATCCGGTTATAAATAATGAGCTTGGCATATATGGCTCAATTGAGCCAGAAACTCTTGATAAGGTTCTGACAAATAATCCAGATGCTAAGTTGGTAATTGTAACAAGCCCGACTTATGAGGGTGTAATTAGTGACATAAAATCATTGTGTCAAGTCTCACATAATCATAATGTACCTATTGTTGTAGACGAAGCACATGGTGCTCATTTGAAATTAAATAGATATTTTGATAACAGCGCTATCACTGCAAAAGCAGATATAGTAATACAAAGCCTGCATAAGACTTTACCAAGTCTTACACAGACAGCGATAGCTCACGTATGCAGTAATAATATTAATTGTGAAAATTTCCAAAGGAATCTCTCAGTTTTTCAAACTAGCAGTCCAAGTTATATTTTATTATCCTCTATTGAAGGTTGTATTGATTTACTGCTTGAAAAAAAAGACATCATATATACAAAATGGATAAAAATACTTGATTACTTAGATTCAAGGCTTGCCAGATTAAAAAATGTGAAGACTTTTTATCATGGATTATCGAAAAATATTGTTTACAACGGTGTTTTCGCGTATGACCGTGCAAAACTAGTGATTAATACAGATGGCTTGAATATAAATGGAAAAAAGCTTTTCGAGACTCTTGCAAAAGATTATGGGATAATATGTGAAATGTA
>Ga0116149_1000582_pt1 | contig 48051 bp, 32 predicted proteins | sample AD_UKC057_MetaG_FD_89787 | JGI IMG/M metagenome (GOLD analysis project Ga0116149, IMG submission 89787) | Active sludge microbial communities of municipal wastewater-treating anaerobic digesters from USA - AD_UKC057_MetaG | ecosystem: Engineered > Bioreactor > Anaerobic > Digestate | place: USA...
ATTTTATCGTGATGTTGATTTCTTTTGCTTCAGGTGCTTGGGCCGATGTAGACATGCCGGTTTGGCCACCTTCTATTGTGGATGCTTTCGCCACTATCCCGGTTCAGGAATCCGGAAGAATAAAACCCTTGGATTCAGTGGCACGCTTCAGCCTGCTCCGACTTAACGGCAAGCGTACGCTGACCCTCGAGGGTGGCCAATCCAGGTCTGCTATGGAATGGATGCTGGATTGTTTTTTCTTTCCTGAATATGCGAACACCTGCCGTTGCTTTACGGTTGAATCGCATGATGCCATCATAGCCCTCGGTTTGGAACCGCGAGGTAAAAAGCGGGACCGTTATAGCTACGAGGAATTGCAGCCGGGATTAGACCATCTTATGGATCTTGCACAGCAGGTTTCCGATACGCCCGCCGGAGATCGTTCTTTTCTGGACACCCATCTTCTTTCCTTGGCAAACAACGTGTTGGCCTACGAGTCGCTTGTCCATTATTTGGATTTTGCGAGAGTCCGTTTTAACAGGCAGGACAATCCTCTTTTGTCGGGGCTGGATCTACCAGGAGACCTTCTTCGGCTTAGCGAGGTACTCTCCGTCTTGCCAGGGCAACTTACGGAACTTGCCGCTTCGTCCGAGTCTATGTCGGATGGCGAGAAGGCACCTGTTGCGCAAGGGATGCGAGAAATTTTTAGTGTACTGGATGAAATTCTTGTTTCAGCGCGGCTGTTTGCCATGATTGCGCCGGAAGACTCGGAATCCCGTGAGTGGCTTACCCCGGCCGATATAGTGGAAGGGGCCTTTGATAGTGAATTTCAAGGGGCCCTGCCTGTGGACATCCTGCGCAACTTTGAAGAACTCGCCGCACATGACCCGAGTACGCCTGAATTCACCGAAAATCTTAGCGCGCTGCATGCGGCGCTTATCAACAGGGCCATCGCGCGCAATGAATATCGCCATATACCCCTTGAAGTACACTACTACCGCTTCAACTATTTGTTTTTCGCACAGTGGCTGTTTGTACTATCCTTTATAATGATTGCGTGCAGCTGGCTGCAAAAAACACCAGGGCGATTTACAAAGTGGATTAACTTTTCCCTTCTTCCGCCACTGCTTCTTTTAGCGGTCGGCATAACACTTCGCTGTATCATTCGAGAACGTCCTCCTGTTACTACCTTGTATGAAACTATCTTGTTCTCTGTGTTTGTCGCTGTTTTACTTGGATTTATAACGGAACTAATTTCGAAAAACCGTATAGGCATGTCAGTGGCGGCATTACTGGGTGCGCTCGGGATGTTTCTTGCCTGGCGCTACGAAGCGAATGAAGGCACGGACACCATGCCGGCTGTCGTGGCGGTTCTTGACACCAATTTTTGGCTGGCCACGCACGTGACAACCATTGTCGTGGGATACGGTGCAGGCCTTTTCGCATCAGCCTTGGGGCATGTTTATGTCGTTGCACGAATCACCGGGATGAAACGCAAGTCCCTTGAGTATTTCACTGATTTGTCCCGTATTATTTATGGTGTGCTTGCGTTTTGCCTAGTGTTCACGCTGATTGGCACCGTACTGGGAGGCGTGTGGGCAGCGCAGAGTTGGGGACGGTTCTGGGGTTGGGACCCGAAGGAAAACGGCGCATTGATGATTGTGCTTTGGGCTTTGGCCGTACTGCACGCAAGAAGGGGGGGATATATTCGCCGGGACGGGCTTGCGCTCAGCGCCATAGTGCTGGGCATGATTGTTGTTTTTGCCTGGTGGGGGGTGAATGCCCTTGGCGTGGGATTACATAGTTATGGATTCACCTCGGGAATATGGCAGACCTTGGCTGTCTTTTGGTTTACCGAAATAATTCTGCTGGCGGCAGGTTTGGCCGCTTTTAAAATCATGCCTTTAGCAAGGGTTTCCACCTGAAATACGGTACATGCATGTATGCTTGATACGATGGCTTAAATACAAGCCGTTGTACGGCTATCGAGTGGTGTTGCATCTGGGTATTCTTGTTACACCGCAATCGTATCTAGCCAGTCTAGTGACAATAACGAGGAACAGGTTATTTTTTTGCTTCCATCTTGGCCTGAATCAGTCTCAATTCCTCCTTGGCAGATTCACAGTCGCGTTTCGCTTCCGACAGTTGCTGTAAAAGTTTTCCTTTGGTGCCTCCAGAGAGAGATTCGTCAAGTAATTGTTGAGTCATGTCCGCGCGACGGCGTTCAGCGGCCAATTCCTCCTGCAACGCGGTCAGCGTCCTTGCCGATGGAGCCTTTTTGGTCATTTTGTCGAGAACCTGCAGTTTTTCCTTCATTTCCTTTACTTGTAGCAGGGCTGAATCTTTTTCCAAGAGCGCCTCGTACACCGTTTCACGAAGTTTTTCAATTTCCGCGCGTGTTTCTGCCAGGGCGATTCTTGCCTCCTGAAGTTCTTCTTCGGCATTTTCCATACGGGAAGACAGCCTTTCCGTTTCCTCGCTCTGAAGTTGCAGTTTATCCTGAGTTTTCTTTACCGTTTTTTCTGCATGTTCCTTCCGCTGTATTTCTGCGGCATGTTCTTTACGTAAATCGTCGAGTTCCCCGGAAATTGCCTCCAGTTTTAGTTGGGCATCCACCCTCCGGCGTTCTGCTTCCACGATCCCGTTTTCCGCTACTGCAGCTGCGGCAAGGGCATTTGCAAGAGATGCTTCCGATTGTGTTGCTCTGGTCCGTTCGGTTTCCAAGGATTCAGTCAAAAGTCGTATCTGTTCCTCATTTTTCTTGGCCTGCGAGGCGGTGTTTTTCAAGGATTGGATTTCATCTGTCGCCTTTTTGTGTCGTTCTGTCCAGTTTTGTTCTCGTTCTTCCGCTTCACGCTTTAATTCGGAAATGGTTTCGTTTTGTTTTTGAAGTTCCGTATTGGATGAATCGATTTCAAGGCGCATAACCTCAATATGTTGTCTCGCTTCCGCTAAAAGATGGCGCTGTTCTTTTAACGCGTCTTCCGACTGAACGCTGCTTTCTTTATAGGAGTGATGTATCTTTTCCAATTCCTGACGTAAAGCGTCCACCTCCGCTGTGCGCTGTTCCAGCACTTTCGAAGCTTGGTGCAGTTCCCGAGTCAACCGGTCTGATACCTGCGATAGGTCCCCGTATTTCGCCTTTTCACCCGAATACTTATCCTCTAACTCTGACAGTGTCCCTTTTGACCTTTTCAATTCCTCACGAAGAAGGTCCTTTTCGCTTAACAGCGTCTTCATTTCCTCCTCTTTATTCAGCATTGTTTCCTTATAGCCGGCCAGTTCCGTGTTGGCCGCTTGAAGCGCTTCTTCCAAAGACAGGCTTTTTATTTCTTGCTGTTTTAGACTTTCCTGGGTACGCCGCATATACTCCTCACTTTGCGCAAGTGTCTCTTCCAAAGAAATCTTTTCAAGCGACAGTACCTGTACCATTTCTTCCCTTTCCCGATGCGCTTCTTTATGCAACAGTGCCTGGGATTCAGCGCTTGCAAGCGCCTCTCTCAAATCCAGAACATTATGTTCCTCCTCCTGAATCTTTTCCTGACAGGCATTCAAGTCCACCTGCATCAATTCCAGCAGTGTGTTCGCATCCTCCAGTTCTGCCGCCTGTTTGCTTATCTGTGCTTTGAACTCCTCAGTGCCTCCATTAGATTCGTTATCCTCTGACGCTGCCTTATGTTCACTCTTATCATGGGGATTCCCGTGCGAAATAATGCGATGTTGTAACATACTGAAACGGCGTTCCACCGCTTCCAATTGGGCGTTAACAGCCGCCATGCAACTTAACTTGAGACTATACTTGTGCTGCAGTTCCGCTAACCGTGTTTCGGCAATGGAGATGGCTTCAGTATTTGAAGAAATACGCATGTTAAGATCCGCAACATGCTGCAATGCTTCCATTCGCTCATAGGCCATGCCCTCTATTTTTTGCTGTAAGCGCAAAATCCGTTTTCGCGCCGTATCAATGATTTCATTCTTCTTCGTCAAATGGGATTTAAGATTTTCTATATACAAGTTGAGGTTGTGACTGATTCCGGCTTGAAGTTGTTCCTGCAGTTCTTTTACGCGATCTTCGCTGGCGGAAAGCGCTTCCCTGGTGCGGAAAAGTTCATCTTCTATATGGGCAACAGTATCATTGCTTTCTTTTTGTTCTTCAGGTGCCGCTGTTGATGTCATCGTCCGGAGTTTATCCAGCGCTTCTTGATAAAGTCGGTCTTGCGCACCGCCTTCATGAAAATCAAGACGCAAGGCTTCGAGCATTCCATCCAATTCCAGCTTGACCTGTCCCAAGCGTTCCACAAACATGTTTTGCGACTGGAGGACTCGCTTGCGGTTTGCGTCATACGCTTCCTGCAAGAGATGAAGTGCTTGATTATCGTGATTGTGTTCCATGTTCACCTGTTCCTTATTTTTACGATATCAAACAGTCGGGGGAAGATGAAGGAAATCGCGTTATTACAGGAAAGGATATCCAGATCGGATGTATGTGCATCGGTAAAATGTGCCAGGCAGCACGTTACGCCTTCAAGAGTTTCGACAACAGTCCTATATTTAGCACCTTATGAAAAATGTTCTGTAAACAAAAAATAGAAGTTCGGTATATTGTTCACGCTTCAGCGTGCTAAGTTGTTCACAGATTTTATGTTAACACGCACACTAACGTGTGAACAACATACTCCGAATATTTCTTTCCTGGGTTGTGGGCAAGGCCCACGCTAGAATGGCTCAACTATAATTCTTGTTCGCGTTCTGCTGGAGGGAGGGACAGCGTCTTCAAGGTGGTGGCGACCCGTTCCGCCATCCTGCCGACGTTGGTCGTCATCGCTTCCGCCAATGCATTTGGAGTCGGCGCTTTCAGGGGTTCTGTTTCCCGCAGGGTTTCAGCCCATAATGACCCCGGCTCCGTGGCTTGCCGTAATTCAAGCCTGACTTCCACTTCCGCCATAGACGGTTCCACCGTACGATTTTCCTGGTAGATACGTAACTCACCGGTCAACAATAAATCCGGCCTGGTCATATCGGCAGCATTTCCTACATCGGCAAATTGTTGTGACTCTGCAATCGCATCCTGTATGGCGCGGGTGACGACATGAGATGGCGACTCTGCCCATTCTGCCCGGGACTGATAGCCCAATTGATGGTTATTGTCCAGATACGCCATGGGGGTTCCATAGGTATGGGTGGAGAACAGGGGGCGTATGCCCAGTGTCAACCCGGTACAAGGCACGGGTTCTACCGTGATCATGGGTGTGACGGAGTAATAGTGGATTTTCTCTATAGCGGGACTATGTAAACATCCTGAAATTATAAAAACAAAAAAGGCGGTGATTAAATACATGCAAGTGTTTTTTAGGTTCTTGGAGGAATCGGGATTACGCATAAACACACTCCTCTTATTCAGCCGGTTTTATTCCCGTGTTTTGCCACGTCCACGAATAATCGCGGAAGGATCTTCTTTTAACTGCGTCACGAGTCCGCGAATACTGTCCAGGGCGTCGCGCAGATCGGTCATTGTACCTCGAAGCGAATACTCGACATTACCAGTCTGATGCACAATATCCGCCGCTACAACATCCATATTCGCCATGGTGGTATCCATCTGCTGCACCATCCGTTTAATTTCATCAATCAGCGAATTTACCTGGGTTTGCAGCATATCCACGTTAAGTTCCTGGCCCCGCTTTGTATAAGTGTCCACCAGCGTTTCAATTTTTGAGGTCAGGCGTTCCAGGTTCTTGCTGTGCACATCTACATGCCCCATCAACGAGTCGGAATGTTTGCGGATATCCTGAAGGGCGTCTTTGGCGTCAACAACAAGGGCATCCGTATGGTCCACGAAAGATTCCCCCCGTTTTACCAAGTCACGCACATTGTGGACAATGTCGCTCACTGCAGTTTCGTCCAGAGCATCCAACTGTTCCCGGATTGATTTTCCGATTGTGGAGATGTCATCCAGGATATTCGTTAATTGGCTGCTGAAGGTTTCAATCGTGCTGAGCTTGGTAGGAATGTGGCTGAATTCGCGGAGCAACGGACCATCCCGTTCGCCGCCGCTGAGGGAAACCGCCATCGTCCCGGCCGCTATGCTGTAAATAACCAGCTTCGCCTCCGTGCCCTCATGTAGTACTACTTTGTCCGGATCTATCATGATTTCCACATGAGCGCGCTGGGTAGGAGTTACAAATATCTCACGAATTTTTCCGACGGGAACACCCATATATTCCACCATGCCGCCTTCATATAATCCCAGCACGGATTCGTTGAATTCCAAGCGGTAGGTTAACCCCGGTTTCTGGTAAAGGCCAGTAATTACAAGCGTTCCGGCAACCATAACACCAATACAAATCAAGAGGAAGATGCTAACCTTGATTTTCTGTCTGCGTGTTGCCACTTTTATTTTCCTTATGAATACGGGTACGGGCGCTCAAGTTGCGGCGCGTTGCGAAATGAATTCGTCAGGTTGACGATCGAAAAACTGCCGCAACCGTGTCACGGGTGACTGTTGCGCTTCTTCCAATGTACCACAAAAGATTACCTTTCCCATATCTAGCATGAGAATGCGGTCGGCTACCCTATGGATGGACTCTAGCTCATGGGTTACAATAACAAAGGTCATTTTTAACAGCCGCTTCAATTTCAAAATCAGGTCATCGAGTCCTGCTGCCATGATGGGGTCCAACCCGGCCGATGGTTCATCAAAATAAACCAGCATGGGGTCCATCGCGATAGCCCTGGCCAGACCGGCCCTTTTACGCATGCCCCCGGAAAGTTCGCCCGGCATTAGATATTGGGCATGGGCCAAGCCCACCAGACTGAGTTTAAATCGAACCAGATCGTCTATCAAATTGGGCGCTACACCGCCGAATTCGCGCATCGGCATGGCCACATTTTCCCCTACCGTCATCGAATTAAATAACCCGCTGGACTGAAAGGCGATGCCGATGGTGTGCTGCATCTCGCTTAATTCATCGCCATCCATGTGGGCGACATTTTTACCGTTAAAAAGTATGGTGCCACTGGTCGGCTTCAAAAGGCCGCACATATGCTTGAGCAAGGTACTTTTCCCGCAACCACTGCCCCCAATGATTAAAAATATTTCGCCCCGCTGGACTTCAAAGCTTACTCCGTCCAATACCTTGAAATCGCCATAATGGGATACGAGGTCTGTTACCGTAATGAGTGTGTCATCCATAAATTCTTTCTTTGGCGAAATATGGGTCAGCCAAGGATATAATAAAATGTCAGGGCAAATAGGATATCGATACAGATCAGGGAAAAAATATCCATCACCACGGCGCGAGTGGTCATAAGGCCGACGCCACGGGACCCCCCCGTAACACGCAAACCGTTATGGCAACCGATCATGACGATGGCGACGGCAAAAAATACGGTTTTCAGCATGCCTTGGAATAGGTCACTCATTTCCGCGGCGTTAAGCGTTTGTTCATACCATATGGAGGGGCGAAACCCCAGAACCAACACGCCCCAGATGCCGCCGCCGAAAACGCCGGATAGCAGACCCAGTACGGCCAGGCAAGGCAACACAACGACCAGCGCCAAAAGTTTCGGTGTTACTAAGTATTGGGCCACATTCAAGCCCATCCCGCGCAAGGCATCGATTTCTTCCTGAACGGTCATGGTAGCCAACTCTGCGGTGATGGCTGCGCCCGTTCGTGCGGAAACGACCACGGCGGTGGTAACAGCGGCAAGTTCACGTGCAAACCCGATGAGGATAAGGTCGGCCACATAGATTTGCAGGCCGAAGGATTCCACTTGCTTGGCCGAAAGCATGGCAATAATAAGTCCCATAAGAAAATTCATCACGCACACGATGCGGATGGCACGCACTCCCATCTCATGCACCTCTTCAATGAACGCATTGAAACGAAGTCCCCTGCCTTCAAAAGGAGCGATGAGCGTCCAGTATAGGGCGTCCACGGATAAGTCCAGGAATTGCCTGAATTCCCTTCCCACGTTTATGAGCAAGTCACCTAAATGTTCCAACACTCCCTCCCGCCTGGCAGGGCGGGGGGGCGGAGAAGTGAGTGCCGGTGTCAGCATGGTCATGAAATCAGCCGTCTCCTGACGCTCTCCTTCCCATTTAAGTTCCGCGCCATGCTTCCGGAGAAAACCTGCGATTTCCAGAAGCCAGGCGCCGCCGAGGGAATCCATGCTGTGTGTCCCGTTCATATCGAGCAGAAGCGTATTCCTCCCTGGCCGCCAGGCGTCCAGAACATGCCGATACAGAACCGTTCCTGTCTCTTGGTTAAGTTCCTCGGGACATTTTAAAACCCAACCGCTCATGTAGTTTCCCGCCTGTCCGACTGTGTCATTTTCAAGAAAGCATCTTCATCCAGCACTTTGACTCCCAGTACCCTCGCTTTGTCCAGTTTGGAGCCTGCGTTTTCACCCGCGACAAGGAAATCCGTTTTTTTACTCACGGCACTAGAAACACGCCCCCCCATATCCTGGATACGGGCTTGAATTTCCTCTCGTGAACCGCATTTAAGTGTACCAGTAACGACAAAGGTTTTCCCAGTCAGGGCCTTTTCGTCTGAAGATGCGGGGGCGCTGGATGCCGTAAACCGGAGGCCTGCGTGTCGCAGTGCTTCGATATGGATTCGGTTCTCATCCACCTCGAAATAATCCTTAATGCTCTTGGCAACCGCATCCCCGACATCATCGATACTTATCAATGTTTCCACGGACGCGCTCATGATGGTGTCCAAATCGCCAAAGATGGTCGCCAGCGCCAGCGCCGTGCGCGCGCCCACATGGCGTATTCCCAAGCCCAGAATGAGGTGGTGAAGCGGTCGTTGCCTGGATTCGTCAATAGCTATAATAAGATTGGAGGCCGATTTTTTACCCATTCGCTCAAGGGCTACAAGCACTTCCGTTGTCAGGGAGTACAGGTCAGCAGGCGTATTCGCAAGTCCTTTGTCAACCAATTGTTCAATCAGCGCGGGGCCAAGCCCTTCTATATGCATGGCGGCACGGCTGGCAAAATGCTCGAGTTTTTCCTTAACTTGCGCGGGGCACGCAGTATTGAGGCACCGGTAAAAAACCCCTTCCGGGTCTTTGTGCACACAACTGCCACAGGCGGGGCATTGCAAGGGAGGTCTTGTCGGCTGTGTTCCGTTGGGACGTGCATCCGGAATAGCCCGGATTACCTGCGGAATAATCTCCCCGGCTTTCTGGACCTCTACAAGATCACCTACCCGCAAATCTTTGCGTTCAACCTCTTCAAAATTATGCAGGGAGGCGCGTTTTACTATGGTGCCCGCCAACGGTGTGGGTTCCAAGACCGCCACTGGGGTCAACGCTCCCGACTTTCCAACTTGCACCAGGATATCGACCAGTCTTGTTTGCGAAATATCCGCGGGAAATTTATACGCTATAACCCAACGCGGCGCTTTGGCGGTGGCGCCGAGCAGATGCCTTAGTTTCAAGTCGTCCACTTTGACGACCATGCCGTCAATTTCGTACCCCAGTTCATGTCTTTTATGCTGCCACGCGGCGCAGAAAGATATCACCTCGTCGATGCCATCGCAGCAGGCATAATTGGGATTAATGGGAAGCCCGATAGCCTTGAGATGCGCCAAGATTTCATGGTGCGTATTTATTCCTTCCGCGCCGGCAACCATGTCATAGAAAAATGCCCGCAACCGGCGCCGGGCAACCTGACGCGGGTCCAGCGACTTTAGGGTGCCGGCAGTGGTGTTACGCGGGTTGCGATATGGTTCCAGTCCCTCCATTTCACGTTCCACATTAAGACGCTCCAATTCCGCAACGGTCATATAGACTTCGCCGCGAACTTCAAGCACAGTGTCGGGCGCATCGATAGCTTCTTCAAAAAGGTCGTTTCCGGGGAGGGCGGCTTCGGGGGATTCTGTGGGTTGATGCAGGCGCAGGGGACATTCCCGTATGGTGCGGGCATTGGCGGTAATATCATCGCCAATGACGCCATCACCTCGGGTGGCTGCGCGGGATAAAATGCCGTTTGTATAGCGCAGACTAATCGACACTCCGTCTATTTTCAACTCAACCACATAACGGAGCGTATCCTTACCCAACGCACGCCGAACCCGAGCGTCAAAATTTCTCAACTCGGCTTCATTGTAGGTATTATCGATAGAGAGCATGGGAATGTCATGGCGCACATTCTTGAAGCCCTCGGAAGGGGCGCCGCCCACCCGTTGCGTCGGTGAGTCCGGCCGGGCAAGGCCCGGAAATGCCGTCTCCAACCGCTGCAATTCTTCCATGAGCGCATCAAATTCACGGTCGGAAACGGCAGGTTGCGCAAGGATATAGTAGCAATAATTATGTGATTCTATTTCCCGGCACAAGATGTCGTACCGCCGTAGCACGCTTTCTTCAATGTCAGTATCGTGATTGGTCAAGAATGCATCTCCCTGTAATCGAATATAATTTTGTAACACACCCTCTCTTCATGGCAGTATGTACCTGTTACAGTGCGCGATGTTGCATCTATGACTGTGGTACCATTAGCGCGCTGGACAGTATAACGGTTGCCTGAAGTAGTATCCACTAAATTTTACCATGCGAACGTGCCGCCGCCCAATAGCGGTGGTCTCGCGCCTATAGGGAGAATGGACAGTAGTATTATGCAGGATTTGGCAAAAATTACTTCTTTGACGGGCTGGCCAGAGATACGGAAGTCCCTGGAAACGTCTTTTTCCTCCACACTTCAGATGCCCAGTTATGAAAATGTGGATTTGCAGATACGGATTGCGGAGGAAAACGAGGTGCGCGGTCTTACGCGGCGCCAAATCGTTTTCACGCTTACCGAGACGGAACTGGCGATGGCATGGCTTTTCCTGCCCGAAGGCAGGGAAGACGTTCCGGGCATCCTATGCTGTCATCACGAGACGCCTTACGGCAAAGACGAGTGTGCGGGGTTGGAGGGCAATTCGCGAATGGCTTTTGCGCAGCATTACGCGGAACTGGGGTATGTAACCTTGGCGATGGATATGCCGACGGTCAACCGCCGTGCTTCATCTAAGCGAGAACCCTATGACACCACTGCCTTTTATCGTGAAAACAGGAAGACCTCCTTCGCAGGAAAAACCCTGGCTGATCACAGGCGCGCGCTGGATATATTTTCCGAGGTCAAACGTGTGGACCCAACACGAATAGGGGTTATCGGGCATGGCATCGGTGGATTAAACGCCCTTCTCCTGTCCGCCTGTGATGATCGTGTTCAGGCTTGTGTGGCAAGTTGCGGATTCACCCGTTTTGCCACGGACAAAAACGCCGGTATCTGGCCGCATATGGAAAATACGGTGCTTTATCCTGAAATCAAAAAGTGTGCCAGCGATAAGACATTTCCCTTTGATTGGGAACATATCCTGGCATTGGCCGCGCCGACCCCGCTGCAGATCATCACTTCCTTGTCCAACTCGGTCCATGACAATCCCAAAAGTTGTCAGAAAGCGGTTTCTTCGGCCGCGAAAATATACAAGCTTTTGGGGGCTCCCGGCGCCATTGATCATTTTACCCACCACGACGGACACGTTGTCGCTCCAGAAACCATTGAGGTGGCCGATGACTGGTTTGAGCGCTGGCTCTAAGCAAGTGTCCAGTAAGACAGCCATCGTGATAAGGCAATCATCTTTCAAAGGAAAGGACTTCCATGCTTCCGGAAACAGGTGAACAAATACAGCGGATTATTGACAATGTAGAGCGTGTAGTATTCGGTAAGCGCGATGTGGTCAAAATGTGCGTGATCGGGTTACTGGCCCGGGGGCATCTTTTAATTGAAGACGTGCCCGGAATCGGAAAGACAACGCTGGCGCAAAGCCTTGCGCGATCCGTAGATTGTTCGTTCACGCGCATTCAGTTTACAAGTGATATGCTTCCTTCAGACGTTCTAGGCGTGTCCATCATCAACCCAAAGACCAATGATTTTGAATTCAGGTTCGGCCCCATTTTTGCCAACTTTGTGTTGGCCGATGAAATCAACCGTACCCCGCCCAAAACGCAGAGTGCCTTGCTGGAGGCCATGAGCGAATATACGGTTTCGGCAGACAGCGTTACCTATCCGCTGCCCCGGCCGTTTATGGTGATTGCCACGCAAAACCCCATCGAATATGAAGGCACTTATGTATTGCCGGAATCTCAAATGGACCGTTTTCTTCTTCGTGTGGATATCGGGTATCCTCCGGAAACGGACGAATTGCGTATCATGCGCCGCCATGACCCGGTTCAGGCTATAGCGTCCCTGAAACCAGTCATTAACGCTGAAGAATTGATACGGTTGCAGGAGGAAGCCGAAAGAATTACGGTGGATGCGTCCATAGAACACTACATTCTAAATATCGTGCGTGCCACGCGCGACCACGAGCATGTACGGCTTGGAGCCAGCCCGCGCGGCGCCCAGGCACTGTTCGAGGCGAGCCAAGCCCGTGCCATGGTGGAAGGGCGCGATTATGTCACCCCGGATGATGTGAAACTTCTGGCCGCGCCCACATTAGCACACCGGCTCCTTGTAAAATCAAGGGGCGCCGACCTCGCCGCTGCCGGACTGGAAAGGCTTCGCATTATACGCGAAATTGTAAATGTCACAAAGGTACCCGTTTGACAATGCGTCACAATTTCGGCAAAACTTTCCGCGCCTGGCCGACCCGTTCCGGGAAGATTATAATATTGGTTTTGTTGTTGCTGTTGTTTTCCGCTTGGAATGCCGGCGAAAACCTGCTTTATCTTGTTTTTGGCGGCGTTGCTGGCTTATTCCTTTTGTCCATAATCGCGGGATATGGGTCCCTCCGCAAAGTTACACTCCACCGTGAGGCACCTTATGCCGTTTACAGAAACGAGCCTTTCGCGTGTTCCGTGCGAATCGGGAACTACAAGCGCATAATCCCCTCCATATCCCTGCGCATAGAACATGACAAGAAAGTCAAAGGATATGTGCTCCGAATCCCGGCAGGGCATCAAGCAACTGTTGCAATTGAAGAAACATTCCATCGAAGAGGCGTGTACACCCTGCCGGCCGTGAATCTGAGTACCTCGTATCCCTTCGGATTTTTGCAGTTGCATCGAAGTTATATCGATTCCGTTGAGGTGCTGGTGTACCCTCGCATCCGTCCTGCCCGGTTATCCTCAAGAGAAACCATGTCCGGCGCCCAGAATGTTTTATCGCGCATAGAAGGGGAGGGAGATGAGTTCTTCGCGTTGAGAGAATATGTATACGGAGATGATCTTCGAATGATTGTCTGGAGGATAAGCGCGCGCCTCGGCAAATGGATGGTTAGAGAAATGGGGATTGGTAATGCGCGCATCGTCATGTTCGTTCTGGACACGCGCCGGGCAGGTCAGCCGGATTATGAAGAACAATTTGAGGAAATGATCGATTTGGCAGGCTCCTTGATGGTCTCTCTTTTGAAGCATCAATACAGTGTCGGGCTTTTCACGCCTGACCGCATGTTGGCATGTGGACGGGGCATTTCCCAGGAGCGCCACCTGCTTGACCATCTCACCAGGGTCATGCCCGTGGAAGCAAAAGATTATCCGGAATTCGAAATACGCGCGCGGCGCTTGACTTCGGAACCCATGCGCGTTATTGGCATGTCACCCGATTCTGGGCTTTGGGGACAGGCTGATTCTGTTTCCGGCATCGCCATTCTTGACCCGGGGGACGTCATTTATGCGTAGGCAGGTGGATATGATACTTCGTATCGCTTCGGCGGTGCTTGTGTTTTCCGGGTATCTAGCCCTGGCCTCCGTGCGTCTCTATGGTCCGGGCCTGCTTTTAATTCCGCTGGTGGCGCTTCCCCTGGCACCGATTGGCACTATTTTGGAAAAGAAAAGCCACTTGTGGCGTATTGCGCGGCGGGGAGTCGCCATCGGTTATATCGGATTTCTACCGTTCTCATTACAATTGTTCGGGTTGATGGACGCTGTGATCCTGCTTGTGATTTTTATTCAACTCTATCTCCTTCTCGGCGACAAGACGGCGCGCATTTATTATGAGATCTATCTCATGGCCTTCTTTCTGTTGCTTGCTGCGGTATTCCAATCGCCCGAATCTATGATTGCTATAGCCCTGATTCTTTTTGCCACCAGCACGGTATGGGCATTTGCCGTGTTAAGGATGCACGTGGAACTCCAGGAAAACCCGGCCCGTTCTTCGCCCGAACTGGTTGCCCTGCGCCGAAGCAATCTTCATCCTAAAACCGGAAACCTGTTTGATTTCGGGCTGTTCCTCTCCATGACGGCCATCTCCTTTATCTCGCTGCTGCTCACGGTCGTCTTGTTCATTTTGACTCCCCGGGTTGAAGCCGGCTGGCTGGGGCGTCGCGATGCTCAACAATCCGTTACGGGAATATCGGATTCCGTTCGTCTTATGGGGTCCACGACAATCACTGAAGACACCAGCGTAGTGATGCACGTTCGCTTTCCCGACGAGGATGAAGAACGTTTTGTACCGGAAAACGATTTATACTTTAGAATCACCACGCTGCCCAGATTTTCAGAGGACTCCTGGTCAAGACGGGGACTGCAGGAACATTATGAACCCAAGGTGCCGGGGCCCCTTGGAAATGTTTCAAAAGGGGGACTGCCCTTCGCTTTGCCGGAAGCCCGCAGGCTGCAGCGCGACCAGGCGCGTACAGTGCGTCAAATCATTTATATGGACAGCGTACCCGAGGAAGGCGTGCCCTGCCTTGATTTGCCGAGAAGTGTGCGCCTTCTCAGTGAATCCCCCTATTCCAGAGTATCCTGGGATCCCGGGGAAGACTTTACGCTTGTGTTTGAAACCCGGGGCGCGCGAACATTGCAATATGAATGTTTCTCAACAATTCCGGAGTATGACCCGCAGGAACTCCGGAATACGCCTCTGGACTATTCTTTCATGCCTTCCCGTGACTACAGCCTGTTGACATATCATGAATTGCTTCCCGAGACTCAGGAACTGGCCGGATTCATTACCGAATCCCATCCTTCAGCCTATGAAAAGGTAAGGGCACTGGAATCCTGGCTGGGCAGTCCGGAATTTTCGTATACCCTTAACGTGCCCGCCCTCCCGGCGGCGAACGGAATAGACGCGTTTATTTCCACCATAAAGAATGGCCATTGCGAACTATACGCTTCAGCGCTCGCCCTGATGGTACGAAGTCTTGGCATCCCGGCGCGGGTTGTCAGCGGTTATCGGGGCGCCGAGTATTCCGAAACGGATAATGCCTACCTGGTTCGGGGCGCCATGGCGCATTTGTGGGTGGAAGCCCTTTTTAAGGATGTGGGTTGGGTTCGATTCGACCCGTCGCCGCGATCGGACCTACCCACCACGGGGTTGGGGCGTGTACGCATGGCATGGTCATCTTACGTGCTGCGCGCCAAGATGTTCTGGTTTCAACAGGTGGAAGGCTTCCAGGGGAGCATCCGTTTGGACGGACTTATGCGCCTTCGTCCATGGAGTTGGCGCCCTCGCTTTGGAGCGCTTCCACACTTTTCACTTCCCGAACCGTCCGAAAGAGAGGGAAAATCATTTACCTACTGGACGGTGCTGGAACATCCCGCCTCACGTGCAGTGGCGTTTCTACTGGTAATTGGGGGAATGTTTTTCCTGTGGAAACGCTGGAAGTCGATACGGTTGCCCCGACTGGGTCTGACATCAGACCAGGTCCGGGTAAGAAAGTTGTATTTGCGTTTTCTTAGAAAAGTAGCCGCTATGGATGTTGACTGCAGCAACAAGAGCGCGCATGAAATTGAGGAAGCGCTTAGAATCGTGTCGCTTGCGGAGCCGCAAAGCGTCACTGATTTCATTCAGACCTACAATCAGGTGCGTTTTGGCGGACGGCCCCTCAATAAAACCCTCTACAGAAAGGCTGCGGGACAAGTGCGTTCCCTGCGAAGGCTGAAGGCTGGGGGAATAGATGGCGGAGGGTGAGGGACTCGAACCCACAAGGCCGAAGCCGCCGGTTTTCAAGACCGGTGCATTACCAATTATGCTAACCCTCCGGAACCGGTCAAACATGGGTGTATTATAGCCATCCTTCCCCGGCAGTGTCCAGTCCAACGCAATGGTTTATTCGCCGTACCGAGTAAATTACATGTTGCGGCGGTATTGGCCTCCCACCTCGAAAAGTGCGTTAGTAATTTGGCCGACGGAACAACAGCGAACCGTGTCCATCAACGCTTCAAATATATTCCCGCCATTGAGGGCGGTTGTTTTTAGAAGATCCAGGGCGGGGATCGCTTCCACCTCGTGTTCTTTATGGAACGCACGAAGACGTGTTATCTGTAGCTGTTTTTCCTCCTCCGTTGCGCGGGCAAGATGAATCTTGCTTATCACTTCATCCATATTCTCATGGGGATTGATAAAGGTGTTTACGCCGATAATAGGTAATTCTCCACTCATTTTTTTCTCTTCGTAGTAAAGCGATTCTTCCTGAATCCGGGAACGCTGGTATCCCGTTTCCATGGCGCCAAGCACCCCGTCCCGTTCTGAAATGCGGTAAAACTCCTGTAAAACGGCCTCTTCCACCAAGTCGGTCAGTTGTTCCATAAAAAAGGAACCCTGCAGAGGATTTTCATTCATACAGGGACCGAATTCTTTGTTGATGATAAGTTGAATCGCCTGGGCACGCCGTACGGACTCTTCTGAAGGCGTTGTGATACCCTCATCATAGGAATTGGTATGCAGGGAATTGCAGTGGTCATAGTAGGCTGTAAGCGCCTGCAATGTCGTGCGGATGTCGTTGAACTGAATTTCATGGGCATGCAAGGAGCGGCCACTGGTCTGTATGTGGGATTTTAATTTCTGGCAACGTTCGTTAGCGCCATATTTATCGCGCATGGTAATCGCCCAAATGCGCCGTGCAACCCGGTTCAGCACAGAATATTCAGGATCCATGCCATTGGAGAAAAAGAAGGAGAGATTGGGTCCGAAATCGTTGATATCCATGCCGCGAGACAGGTAATACTCCACATAGGTAAACCCGTTGGCAAGGGTGAATGCCAGTTGTGAAATGGGGTTGGCGCCCGCCTCTGCAATGTGGTATCCCGAAATAGAGACGGAATAAAAATTACGAATGCCGTGCGCCGTAAAATATTCCTGGACGTCCCCCATCATCTTTAAGGCGAAATCGATCGCGAAAATACAGGTATTTTGGCCCTGGTCTTCCTTGAGGATATCGGCTTGAACCGTGCCGCGGACAGTTTGCAGGGTCCAGGCCCTGAAACGCGCGGTCTCTTCCGGCGACAAAGGCCTTCCATACTCGGAAGATATACGCGCGAGCTGCTGGTCGATGGCTGCATTGAAGAACAATGCAAGCATGATGGGGGCGGGCCCGTTGATGGTCATGGAAACACTTGTGTTGGGTGCGCACAGGTCGAAGCCGTCATAAAGCAGTTTCATGTCATCCAATGTGCAGATCGATACCCCGGAGGTGCCGATTTTTCCGTAGATGTCGGCCTGTTCATCAGGATCACATCCATACAAGGTCACGGAGTCAAACGCCGTTGACAACCGTTTGGCCGGGTGATTATGAGACAAAAAATGAAAACGACGATTGGTGCGTTCGGGAGCGCCTTCGCCGGCGAACATACGCGTGGGATCTTCATCAGAGCGCTTAAAAGGAAATACGCCCGCGGTAAACGGAAAGCGTCCCGGCAGATTTTCTCGGTGTATCCATCGCAACAGGTCCCCGGGGTTCGCAAACCGCGGCAGCGCAACCCTAGGAATGGGTGTTCCGGAAAGGCTCTTGTGATTCAATACCGTGTGAATTTCCTTACCCCGGACGGTATACACCATTTCATCTTGCATGTACTGGTCGCGTACGATGGGGATGCGCTCCAGTACGCCCCTGCACTCGGGGGACAGGTTCTGTTCCAGTTGCGAACGTTTTTCTTCCAGTATGTTGCGGGTTTCACCATCGCCATGACCCAACAGGGATATCGCGCCTTCCAGCCGCCAGATACTTTCAACAATTTGGGCTTGTTCTCTGGCTTTTTCATGATAGCTGCGGACTGTATCCGCAATCTCGGCAAGATAGCGAACACGGTTTCCGGGGATGATGATGGATTTAGAGGAAGAAACCTTCTGGTCTGTTTTAGAACGGGGGGACTGCCATCCGCAATGAGTGCGTTCATTCATTGTATTAACAATGGCCTGATACAGGGACGTCACGCCGTCATCGTTGAATCTTGCCGCAATGGTACCGAATACGGGAATATCTTCGGGGGTGGTATTAAAGAGATGATGATTACGCTGGTACTGTTTGCGCACATCGCGTAATGCGTCCTCCGCACCCTTGTGATCGTACTTGTTGATGACTACCAAGTCCGCAAAATCAAGCATGTCTATTTTTTCCAACTGGGACGGGGCGCCGAATTCAGCGGTCATAATGTATACCGTGGCGTCCACGTGAGGCACAATGGCGGCGTCACCCTGACCGATGCCTGCCGTTTCCACAATGATGAAGTCGAAATTGGCCGCACGCAGGACAATGAGTACCTCAGCCAGGGCGTCGGCGATTTCGATCCTCGCCGTGCGCGTAGCCAGGGACCGCATATAAACCCGATTGCGGGAAAGGCTGTTCATCCGAATACGATCACCCAGTAACGCACCTCCAGTGCGCCTTCGTGATGGGTCCACCGAGACCACGGCCACATGACGGTCGGGGAAATCGTGTAAGAAACGGGTTACCAGTTCATCAGCCATGGAGGATTTTCCCGCGCCTCCGGTTCCGGTGATACCCAAAATTGGAATATTACGGGAGATCTTTTTCATCAACGGTTCGGTAAGAGCCTGCAGATGGCTATCGGACAACACCTTCGCTTCTTCAATGGCGGTAATATAGCGGCCGATCAGAAAATTTTGGGAAGGGGAGAGTTCCTGCGCTCTCTTTGCAATTCCCGCGGTCTCGAGTGGAACATCAGACGCTTTCAGGATGTGATTAATCATCCCCTGCAGGCCCATTTGACGCCCGTCTTCCGGGGAAAAGATTTTGGATACGCCAAATCCCTCTATTCGAGTTATTTCTGCGGGCACAATCACCCCGCCTCCGCCGCCGAACACTTTGATATGACGTGAGCCTTGCTCCTGAAGCAGGTCCATGATGAGTTTAAAAAACTCGACATGACCTCCCTGATAACTGGTCACGGCAATCGCCTGCACATCTTCCTGAATAGCGGCATGGACGATCTCGGAAGCAGAACGGTTGTGGCCGAGGTGAATCACTTCCGCCCCTGAATCCTGCAGTAACCTGCGCATGATATTAATTGCCACATCATGACCGTCAAAAAGCGATGTGGCTGTCAATACGCGGACATGATTTTCAATTTCATAGACACCAGAAACATGCATAAAGTAATCCTTGTGCCTCCAGAAAGCCGATTTCAAAGAACGAATAATACATTTCTTCCGCAATGGTACCAAATTATCTCATGATATGTCATCCATTCATCTGTTCAGATGTATTCTTTATGGATATTGGGAGTGCGTTTGCACCCATATAATATTTCCCTTGATTCCCCTCACAGATAGGGGGCTTGGCAAGTGGCGTTGCGGCATTCCCGGCTGGATTTCAACAGGGGCCCGATTCAAGGCGGCGAAGCCGAGAACTGGACGCTGGGGCTGAGCTGGTATCTTAATTCAAACGTCCGGCTCATGTTGAATTACGTTACTTCGGCCATTGACCATAGACTGTATTCCGGACGGGTAAGCAGCCTGCAAGGGCGTCTGCAATTCGACTTCTAAATTCAGGGGTAGCGTCAGGAAGAATCGGGAAAACGACTACGGGGGCCTAAATCCTGCAAAGATTCACTGCGAGTGTTGAAATTCATTCCGAATCCAGAATGACCCAAATCGGCACGTAAGAAGCCGAGTTGTTGGCCTAAAGCCAATAAGGACAAGAAACGTAGAAGCGTCATCCTGTCGCTTTGCGTCAAGACGGCCTGCGCGCCGCAGTCACGATGGAAGCGGCAGGATGCCGCTTATACGCTCTCACCATTCCTTACGTGCGGATTCAGGAATGACACAGTCTTTTGAAAATCAGCCAAACTTTTGATATACTATAGCCGTTCTAAATGGCGGTGTAGCTCAGTTGGTTAGAGCAGTGGAATCATAATCCACGTGTCCGGGGTTCGAATCCCTGCACCGCTACCAGCACTAATCCCTTTAAAGGCCCTGTAAATTATGGTTATTATGCCAGTTTGCAGGGCTTCTTTTTATTGACCAGGGATAGAGTTTGAGGAGCATTCGCTATTCCCGCTCAAACCCGTGGCTGGTGAATTTCAGGAAGCGGCTGTTTTCGGTAACAATGCGGGTGATCTGGTCTGAAGCGCCCTCGGGGAGGCTGGCTTCGATTTCGAGGGTGACGGTGACGTCGGCGCCGACCTGGCCCACGAGATGCGCGATGACTTCTGTGGCAATGTTGCCGACATCACGACCTACCCGTTTCGGGTCCAGGTTCACCGTGCCATGGAACCGCCGGGGCAGTGGGGGATTGGGCGCTATGGGCCCGGGTCGGAGTCCAGACCCCGTCGCCGGTGCGCCACCGCCTTCCCCGCCAGCTTCGATTCCACCACCGGGTCCACCAGGTCCTGTCGCAATCGGCTGGGAGCGTTTTTCGTCCTCCAGTTGTTTCCAGGCAACCTCCGGCTTTACCAGTAATCCCGGGTCTTCCATGGCCAGAGATTTTGTTTGACCGGCGGTCAGGCCGCGATAGCGCCCCTTGCGTTCATCGCAACCCTCGGCATAGGCGAAACCGTCGCTGTGCCAGATGAGCATTCCGATGCCGCTGCATATCGCCTGCAACAGCACCTCGGGCCCCGCAAGCCGGGGAAGGTACAGGTACCGGGCGAAATCCTCCACCAGCTGCCGGACCGGCACCTGGTCGCCGCACCATAGAGGCACTTCGTCCAGGTGCTTGCGCAGAATGGTCGCGCCCAGCGTCATGACCAGCAATTCGTCGTTGCGCAGTTTCTTGCTCGCCCGCACGGCCAGCGCATCGGTGCCGGTCAGGCGCAGCGCCTCCCAGCGTATCCCCGCCTGCGGGTTTGCCCAAGTTGGGCTGTTCCGCGTCAATCCGCAGCGGCAGCGAACTCGGCCCGTCCACATCCTTTTCGATGATGGGCCCCAGTTGTCGGACAGGTAGCGGGTCAGTTCAAACTGCACCCGGGGGTCGTCAATGGGTATGGTCGAGGGCAGGATCAGCGGGCTCCGGTCGCCTTTCTCCCACAGGCTATGGATGACCGCCGCCATGAGGCGCAGCACGCCGCGGGTACGCTGAAACTTGGCCAGGGTGGACCAGGTGCCGTATAACTGGTCGAAGATCTCCGGGTGGATGGGATAGGCCGCCTGGATGCGTTTCTCATACCCGGCGTTCCGGCATTCCGAGGGGAACTCCGCCCGCTGCCCCTGATACAGTTCGCAAAAGCTGGGCCGTCACTTCCCGCTGCTTGAAGGCCTGCGTGTCTCTCAGCGGAACGAACAGGCGGCTCCACCTTCAACGCCGCCAGTTCCTGCGCCTTGGGCACCTCCAGCGTGGCGAACAGGTCGGGCAGGATTGGTTTCAGAGAACGGCGCAACCAGACATAAAAGAAATCGGACAGGTCCGCGTAGCCGATGTTGTCGTAGTAGGGCGGATCAATGGAGACGACCTTGTCCTTGCTGAGGGTTTGGGTCTGGGCGTCAGATTGTGGGACTAGACTATTCGAATTCGCAGGCGCGGTTAGCAATTGGCTATTTGCTTGGGAAATACCCGCCAAAAAATTACCTGATGATTTGCTTAATGGGTTTGCCTCAGCGAAATCCCAGACCATTGGCAGAGTTTGACGACCAAAAGTGCTGGTAACGGTATCTCGCCCAGAATGCCAAGAACTCAGCGATGACCAATAGTTTGCCCCCTTATCCACCGCAAAGGCCAAATACGTAGCCACGGCGTCGGCGTAGGCATCGAGTCCGGCGCCGCCTTCGTTCAGGGCGTAAACAGAAGCCGTGAGGGGAGAGGCGAGAGAACCGGTTGCATTATTGGGCCTATTATAGGGGGTTGGATAAACAATCAAGGAGGCTGGTGCATGGCGTATTTTAGTTTTAACAGTATTATTGGCGTCAATCAAAGGTTCATTGACGTCAGTAAAGGGTCCATTGTTGCCCTTCCATGCGGCCCCTCATCTGCCATCACCCGTTCCCGCGCCTCCTGCACCAGATCGGAAAAGGTCGTCAACGAAACCAACTGCCGCGGCGTGAAGAGGTCGCTGTATGCTTTAAGTCCATAAAATGGCGGCGAAAACCAACGTGGATTATCTGGCATCAGATTTTCCGGTTTCCATTCCGGAGACGCCTTTCGTGCTACGGATTCGTGTTCCGGTGTAGGCAACAGGTAGACCCGACCCCGTTCCCCTTCGGCGACAATGGCCACAAGTTTCGCGCCCATACGCCCGGCATTGGCCTCACTGTATATGTGATCGCTGGGTATTGGCGTCCCCGACATGATACAACCAAAGTTTGCACGGGCGAGTTTGGTGCCTGCTTTCGCCGCCTCGGCATGTTTCGGCTTTCCTACCTTTACGGTAAAGCGATAGCCGTCGTCCTCAATGACAGGTTCGACATAGGCTTCCTTGCCCGTCTTGGTGGACAACATAAACGTGGACGCCAGCGGCACCCACACGGGCGAAGGCGGGATTGGGGCTTTTCACCGTACGCGCCCAGAGCCAGGCAATAACCGTGAGTTTGTCGCCCACATATTTTTTCAGTTCGGCCGATGCTTTGCCATCTCGGCGGTAATTTGAATTTTCGGATACAGATGCCCAATTCTTTTTTCCGCCTCATCCCGCATCCACTGGCCTTAATGGCGCACGTCCTCCGCCAAGCCCTGAGCGCCGGAATAGGAGCGAGGGAAGAGAAGTGAGGAGTGAGAGGGGGAGGAAGTGTGAGGGGAGAGAAGTGAGGAGTCCTACTCGTTCCCAAATTGCATTTGGGAACGCACTCTCTCTTGAAATTGCATTTCCTATTCTTTTCCAACCGACCTCGCTTGTGCCTTGGGGCAGTTCCCCGCAGTTGCGAAGTACAACTTCGCGGACAAGTGCGTTACCAAATGGAATTTGGTAACGAGCGGAAAGCACTTTGAAATCTACTTCCATTTTCCCGGCCTCTTTAACTCTGTTCCGTCCGGTTTGACATAGACATCAGGAAGCAGACTATTACGCAGAACGTCTTCCCCAAGATTAATATAGCCGGTTGCCAAGGACTTCAATTTCTGTGATTTCCGGTTCAGAGGTGATACAACTATAATCCGCTTCTTTGGATAGCGTCGCAAAATGGTTTTCACAGGCGCAGCCAAGTCACTGTCTCCTGAAACCAGGAACGCTACATCAAAAGAATCCTCAAAGGCGTCTTGTAACATTTCGATGGCTATGTTGACGTCAGTCATCTTTTCTTCAGGTAAAAGCCATGTGTTACCACATCTATGGCATCGAACCTCCTTCGTAAGGTAATGACCATAAAAAACATGTGTATCAGGAAGTGATTCCGCTGCGTCTAAAAATGTTGCCTGCCTTTTATGTTTATCGGGGTTATTTGGAGTGTAAGAAATTCTGGCCGTGAAATATTTTGTCGCAACAAGATTTTGGGTGGGTTTCAGAATCTTTTGAGACATCAACTGTAGATCCAGGCCGTAGTAGAGATTAAATCCATCAATATATGTAAAAATCCATCAATATATGTAATTGCCCGCTCCATATCTTCTGTGTTTATCCTACTTGAAAAATATGTAGTTTCTATGCATAATTATTATATAATTGCCCCGGGGATAGTATCCTCGGCCCGACGCCCTGAAAAGGGCGTCCCTTTTTTTGCCCACTTTCATCCCGGTTCCTCCCCCCGCGCCACTAGTTCCCCGAAGTCATAGTTTACACCGGTCACCCCGAAGTCGGGTTCGCACTGGAAAGGACTGCGCAGGTACTTGACGCGATGGCTATCCGCATCCAGAAATTCGACCAGGGCGAGGATGAAATCCTCGGGTTTGTTGAGGGAGTAAAGGATTTCGTTCTTGGTAACCGTCACGGTATCCGCACCTGCGATGCGCCCTTTACATCGATGAAGCGCAGCCTGCCTTCGCCGGTAGGCGGCTCTCAATGTCATAGCCGAGCCGTTCGAATTCGCGGTCCACGGGTTCGTAGCCCAGGCGCTTTTCGATATCCCTGACAATGGCCCGCGCGCGGTTCGTCGGCGAGCAGGAAACGCAGGGGCTGACGCGGCAGCATGGACTCATAAACGGCAGTGATTTGATGGGGCAGCGGTTCCACCAGCGAGGTAGGCACGGCAAGCAGGGGACCGAACAGGTGGGCCAGGCGAATGCGATGCGCTTCAGCCGCCAGGCGGAACAGGGCGCCGTCGCCGTCGAAACTCCAGGGCCGGCCCTTTTCCACCACATCGAGACGCGTCTAGTCATGGCGATACAAAATCTCGTCCGCCACACGGCCATCGGAACTACGATAGACCAGCGTCAGAGCATCCGAACCGTGCCATTCCACATTGACAACCGTCACCAGCATATCGGGTAGCATGCCCCGCAGCGTTGCATCCGGTCGCAAATCTTCCAGTTTCATACAAGTTATGTTTCACCCCATGGGTATAGCATCGAACACCCAGAATAATACCCTTCAGTCACTCCATCGTCCGAAACCTTATTTCACCAACAAAAGTATAAAGAATGCTCAGGCTTCTTTTCTATTATTCTTTAACAATGAGGCTATGACCGGTGCAAAATTTCGACCGGGAGGGGTTTGTTGAAAAGGTTCTTTTACAGGTGCTATTCTATTCAGAGAAATGAGGCCTTTTGCCCGCGTGTTTATTTCCCAATTTCAACTCTGTCAACACCGGGTTGTGATGTGTTTACAGGGTCGTATACCTAACGGAAAGTATATAACATGAGCGCAGTTGAAACGGATGTAACAGAGATTAAGGATATCGTTGCGAAGTATCCGACCACAAAGGGGGGGATCATTGCCATTCTGCAGGAGATTCAGGAACGGGACGGGTATCTTTCGCCGGAGGCGCTGGATGAAACAGCACGTCTGACGGGTATTTCGGTGAACGAGATTTACGGCGTGGCCACCTTTTACAGTTTTTATAAATTCAATCCTCCCGGCCGTCATGTAATACAAGTATGCCTGGGTACTGCGTGCCATGTGCGAGGCGGCGCAAAAATTCTGCGGGAATTGGAACGCTTGCTGAGTATTAAAGTGGGGGAGGTTACCTCGGACGGGAAGTTTGAACTAAACCGTATCGCCTGCCTGGGCTGTTGCGCATTGGAACCCGTAATCGCCATTGACGGTAAGTTCTTTACCCGGGTAACGACGCGCAAACTTCCGGCAATTTTGGCCGAATATCAGGACTGAACTTTATGGAAACGGATGCAACCATGAACTCCTTGGAACAACAGTATACAGATGCAACAGCGGAATGGAACTGTTTGGAACAGAGTGATATCCCGGTTTTCTTTGTGGGCGCCGCCACCTGTGGACGGGCCGCCGGCGCAGGGGAGGTATTAGAGGTTTTACGCGCGGAAATCTCGAAACTCGGTATAAAGGCAAAGGTCATTGAAGTAGGCTGTCTTGGCCCTTGCTACCTCGAACCGCTGGTCATTGTGCATAAGCCGGGAGCGCCCCGGATCTGTTACGGGAATGTGGGTCCCCATCAGATTCTGGCCATTCTTCACCAGCACGTCCTCGGCAGCGACCCTTGCTCACAATGGGCGCTGGGCGTCATGGATGCAGAAACAGCCAATGGTATCCCGAAGTTGAGTGACCATGCGGTCATGCGCCATCAGGTGCGCCGTATTTTTCGTAACTGCGGTATTATTGACCCGGAGAATTTTCATCATTACCTTGCCCGTGACGGATATCGGGGTTTTCTTCGCGCTTTGGATATTGGCTCGGAAAAAACATTGGAGGAGGTGAAAAATTCCGGTCTTCGCGGTCGCGGTGGCGCCGGATTTCCCACGTTCAAAAAGTGGGAGTTCTGCCGGAACAGCCCGGGCGAGAAACGTTTCCTCATCTGCAATTGCTCCGAGGGCGACCCCGGCTCCTTCATGAACCGCACGCTTATCGAGGGCGATCCCCATGCCGTGCTGGAAGGCATGCTCATTGCCGGGTATGCCATGAATGCCACCGCGGCGTACATTTATGTCGGCGTGGAATATGGAACGGTGCTCAAGCGGCTGAAACTCGCCATCAAACAGATGCGCGAGGCCGGCCTGCTCGGCGAGAACATTGCCGGTTCGGGGTTCTCTTTCGATATCACGGTAAAACGCGGTGCGGGCGCCTATGTGTGCGGCGAGGAAACCGCGCTGATTGCCGCCATCGAGAGCCGCCGCGGTATGCCGAGACCCCGTCCGCCATTCCCGGCGGTGAGCGGCTTGTGGGGCTATCCCACAAATATCCAAAATGTGGAGACCCTGGGCAACCTGCCCTTGATTTTGCGCAACGGCGCAGCGTGGTATACCCGGTGCGGTTCAGAAAACAACAAGGGCACCCGTTCCTTTTCCATGGCCGGCAGTGTCAAACGCCCCGGCCTAATCGAGGTTCCGCTGGGCATATCCCTTCTGGACATCATTTACAAGATCGGCGGTGGTGCGCCCATGGGACGCACGGTAAAAGCGGTGCAGACGGGGGGGCCTTCCGGCGGCTGTTTGCCCGCTTCCAAGTTTGACCTGCTCGTGGAGTATGAGGCGCTTGCACAGGCCGGAAGTATTATGGGTTCCGGCGGTATGATTGTGCTGGATGAACAGACCTGTATCGTGGATCTGGTCCGTTATTTCTTGACGTTTACCCAGAATGAATCCTGCGGTAAATGCCCGCCCTGCCGCGTGGGCACCCGTGCCATGCTTTCCCTGGTCACTAAGATTGCCGACGGTAAAGCGGATATGAACGATCTCGCAACGCTGGAAAGTATCGCACGCACGGTGAAAAACGGTTCTCTGTGCGGTCTTGGCCAGACAGCGGCAAACCCGGTACTGTGCACCCTGCAATATTTCCGGGAAGAATACATAACTCATATTGTTGAAAAACGCTGCCCTGCCGGTGTGTGCGAGGCGTTAATGCGCACCCCCTGCATGAGCGGATGCCCTGCGGGCGTTTACATTCCCGGTTTCGTGTCGCTTTCCGCCGAAAAACGATTTGATGAAGCCGCCAGGCTTCATCGGGAGCGCAATCCTTTTGCCGCTGTGTGCGGTTATATTTGTTCCCATCCTTGTGAAAACCGCTGCCAGCGGGGTACGGTGGACGCGCCGGTTTCGATTCAAGAGATAGCGCAATATATCATAGAACACGAAGACGCTGTTGCGCCGCCGCAGGTAAAATCGAATGCCGCCAATGCAACGCGCAAAGTGGCCATTGTCGGCGCCGGTCCGGCGGGTCTTACCGCCGCTTATTTTTTGGCGCGGCTGGGGTACAGCCCCGTGGTATATGACGCTGCGAACAAGCCGGGGGGCCTGCTAACCAGCACCATTCCTGAATTCCGGCTCCCCCGCAACGCGGTTGAACGGGAAATAGAAATGATTCTAGGGCTCGGGGTTCACCTGGAATTGAACAAACGACTGGGAACCGATATCACGCTATCTTCGCTTCGCGCAGAAGGCTATGAAGGAGTTATTCTCAGTTCAGGCTCGGCTGTTTCAAAGGCCTTGAATATCCCCGGAGAAGATGCGGCGGGCGTTATGAACGCCGGTGCATATTTGGCGGCTTTTAATGCGAATCAGTCTCCATCTACAGGCAGGAAAGTCGTGGTTATTGGCGGGAACAACGCCGCAGTGGATGCGGCAAGAGTGGCACGGCGTCTTGGCGCCACGGAAGTGTCCCTGGTATACAGGCGCACCCGACGTGAGATGACCGCATACGAGGACTGTATCGACCAGGCGGAGCGCGAAGGGGTCCATCTCGTTCCGCTGGCGGGGCCGGTCGCCATCAAAACAGCGGACAAACGCGTGACGGGCATTACCTGCGTCCGGATGGAACCCGGTCACTTTGACCTCAGTGGACGACCCGCACCACAACCCCTGGAAAACAGCTGGTTTGACCTGGAAACGGACCAGGTGATTATCGCTATCGGAAGGACCACGAATATTGCCGGTTGCTGTGATGAGACGGGTCTTGAAACGGATGCGGCCGGATTCCTCCGTGTGAACCCGCACACGCAGCAAAGCAGCGTGCCGTGGATTTTCGCCTGTGGAGAAGCGACCTCAGGCGGGGGAGAGGTCATAGATGCGATTGCGTCCGGCGAGCGCGCCGCCGTGGAACTGGACCGGTTTCTCACGGGGGAATCTCATGCGTTCTGGAGAGTCCAGCCGCTTGTGGATACGCCATGCGACCCGGACGCTGAACCCGCTCCCATTGCCAGGCTCGTGGTCGATCGCGGACGGATAGAAAAACAAAAAGACAGTTTTGACGATGCGTTCAGCGCCTATACGGATGAAGACGCGGTAGGGCAGGCGCGCCGATGCCTGCGTTGTGATTATTGCAAAGAACATCAGCGATAAGTGCTTTTATCGACACCGTGTTTGCGCGGTATAACATAGGACAGTCCTTACATGGAACTAACCATTAATGAACAACGGGTAACGGCCGAGCCGAACGAAACCGTCCTGACTTGCGCCCTGAGACATGGCATAGAAATACCGCACCTGTGCACCCACCCGAGTCTGCCCCCCTTTGGGGCATGCCGCATGTGCATGGTCGAAATAGAAGGCATGCGCGGGTATCCCACGGCATGCACTACGCCGGCGGCGGAGGGGATGGTGGTGCATGCCGACACGGAAGCCTTACGTGAACTGCGACGAAATATTTTGGGACTGATGATGCTGGAACATCCCAGCGCATGCCTGATATGCGCGCGCCGGGAGCAATGCGACGAGTTCCGTCCCAGTTCGGAAAAGGTCGGGCGTACCACGGGTTGCCATACCTGTAACAATAAAGAAGTCTGCGAGGTAAGAAAACTTTCCGCGGACCTGGGGTTTACCGAACTGGCTGTGCCGCCTTTGTATCATTTCAGGCCACTGGACCGTTCGGAACCGTTTATTGACCGGGACTTAAACCTCTGCATCTTGTGCGGGCGCTGCGTACGCGTCTGCAAGCATCAGCATAATGCTTCCATCATCGACTTCGTCGGACGAAGCAGCATCGCCCGTATCGGTGAGGCCTTCGGACGCACCCTGATGGATGCGGATTGCCGCTTTTGCGGGTCCTGTGTGGATGTATGCCCCACAGGCAGTCTTGCCGATCGTTTCGCGAAATGGTTCGGCGAGCCCGATTCCTGGGCGGAAACCACCTGCATGTTTTGTGATGCCGGGTGCGGCATCAGTGTAGGGATAGAAAACGGAAAGGCGGTTTCTGTGCGCGCCGTTGATCCCGACCGGCCGTTGTGTGTGTTGGGCCGCTTCGCTACGGCACCTTTCATGAACGGAACGGAAAGACTCCGTGTTCCCCAAGTGCGGGTTGGTAAAGTACTTCGTGAAGTCAGCTGGGCCGAGGCACTGAAGGCCGCTGCGGATAAACTAACGCGTTATCAAGGCGAGGCCTTTGCCCTCCTTTGTGATGCTTCAATTCCTCTTGAAGACAGGTTTGTCCTTAAAAAGTTTACCAATGAAGTCATGGCATCGCCGCACTACCATGAATTGCCCCCCGGCGAGCGCGGCAAGGGGAAAGCAACGCTGCCTGAATCTGTCAAGGCTGCGCTGGTGGCCGGCAATTTCCTGAACGAAGCACAGCGCGATGCGCTTGAAGTGCTGATTTTACAGGACTGCTATACTTCTCCCTCGCTTGACAAAGCCGATGTTGTATTTCCCGCCGCCATCTTCACGGAAACCGATGGGACCGTTCTGGATAATGACGGTGTCACGCGGCCTCTGGTCCGCCTGACTATCGCGCCCGGGCAAGCACGGCCTGACCGGGACATATGCCTTGATTTGGCTGCGGAACTTGGCGCTCCCAAATTAATGGACAGGGAAATCGCTTCTATCGGGGGTGCCGCCGGTCTTCCCGCTCCCGCCCTTTTTACCAAACGTGCCTCCACGCCTGACGCGGCATCTGATCCCTCAAAACGCCGTGCATGGTTTCGGGGTCATAATCTCGCTTCGCTGGTGGGCGGTCTTCGCAGCCTGCCCGTTGACGGCGATGCCACGGTCGCGTCAGAAGCGGCCAATACTGCCGCGAGAAACCTTTCCGGTGAAAAAATACCTTTCCAGATACTCACGAAACGTGAAATATCACCGAATAACCATGAAATTACGTTTTACGCCCCGGCCGTCGCCAAAAAGGCCAAGGCAGGACAATTCGTCATCATCATGGCTGATGCGACGTCCGAGCGTGTGCCCTATACCCTGTGCGACTGGGATACCGGGGAAGGCTCCATTAGGCTAATCGTCCAGGAAAAGGGCCAAAGCAGCCGAAAACTGTCCCTGATGCAGGCGGGCGATGTCGCCGCCCATATCGTCGGGCCTTTGGGCACACCCCTTGAGATTGATACGTTCGGCACCGTCGTGCTTCTTGGCGGCTGTTACGGTATCGGTGCGCATATTGCCAATGCCAAGGCGCTGCGAGCCGCCGGAAACCAGGTCATTCTCATCGTCGAGGCGCGCAGCCACTACCTGCACTATTATCAAGAGGAATTGGCATCGGTGGCGGACGAATTCATCGCTTCAACTATAGACGGGTCCAACGGAGTAAAGGGCCACGCCATCGATGTGCTTTTGCGCAAACTAAAGGCGGGTTTAAAAGCGGACCGCGTCATCGTCGTGGGCTGTCCCTTCATGATGAAGACGGTGGCGGCGGAAACGGGCAACCTGGACATCCCCGTGTGGGCGGCCCTGAATCCCATCATGCTGGACGGCACGGGTATGTGCGGCGCCTGCCGTGTTACGGTGGATGGTAAGACGAAGTTCGCCTGCGTGGATGGCCCGTTCTTTGATGCGCACCTGATTGACTGGGAAGAATTGAAAGACCGGCGTAACGCCTATAGCGAGGCGGAAATCGGTTCCTTATTGACGACAGAACCCGTAGAACACACCCATCATGCCCACGGCCGCGGCTGTGGATGCGGCCGGGCGTAACCCACACGGATAATGGAAGAGCGACAACATGGCAGACATATCCAATAGCGATAACCCCGTTTTAGAACCCAAGCCGAAGAAAGAACGTCCTCCGCGACAGGCCATGCCCGAGCAGGCACCAGAGGACCGGGCGCGGAATTTCTATGAAGTGCCCTACGGGTATACACCGGAACTTGCTATGCTTGAGGCCAGCCGTTGCCTCAACTGCAAAAAGCCCAAATGCGTGGATGGCTGCCCGGTCCATGTGGATATCCCCGGTTTTATTGCCCTTATACAGGAGGGAAACTTTATTGAAGCCGCTCAGCATCTAAAAGAACAGAACGCGCTGCCTGCCATTTGCGGCCGCGTATGTCCCCAGGAAGAACAGTGCGAGAGCAAATGCATCCTTGGCCTCAAAGGGGAGCCCGTCGCTGTCGGCCGACTCGAACGTTTTGTCGCCGATTATGAACGGGAAAGCGGTGCCGTGGCCACGCCCGTTCTGCCGCCTAAGACCGGTAAGAAGGTGGCCATCATCGGTGCCGGCCCTGCGGGTCTCACCGCCGCGGGTGATCTTATCCGTATGGGTCATGAGGTTACGGTATTCGAGGCGTTGCAGGAAACCGGCGGCGTGCTGGTGTACGGCATTCCGGAATTTCGCCTACCAAAAGAAATAGTAAAAGCGGAAGTGAATTTCCTCAAGCAGATGGGCGTCGAATTTGTAATGGATTTCGTGGTCGGCCGGAACGCCACCATTCGTGAGTTGTTCGAGGACGAAGGATACAATGCCGTCTTTATTGGCACCGGCGCAGGGTTGCCCGCCTTCCTGGGCATTCCAGGTGAAAATTTGGTCGGTGTCTACAGCGCCAACGAATACCTCACCCGTTCCAACCTGATGAAATCCTACCTGTTCCCGAAATACGACACCCCGCCCATCCGCCGCGAACGGGTCGCCGTAGTGGGCGGTGGTAATGTCGCCATGGACTCCGCCCGGACCGCCCTTCGCCTGGGTGGCGACGTGCATATTGTATACCGTCGCGCCAAGGAACAGATGCCCGCCCGTATCGAAGAAGTCCATCACGCCGAACAGGAAGGCGTGAAAATGAAACTGCTCACCAATCCCAAGCGCATCCTGGGCGATGAACGGCATCGCGTCACTGGTATCGAGTGCATTCAGATGGAACTGGGCGAACCGGATGACTCCGGCCGTCGCCGTCCCGTGCCTGTAAAAGGTTCCGAGTTTGTCATTGACGTGGACACGGTGGTCATCGCCATTGGCAACAACCCCAATCCCCTGATCCCGCGTTCCATGCCCGACCTGGCCACCTCCAAGTGGGGTACTATCATCGTGGATGAGGAGACCATGGCGACCAGTGTTCCCGGCGTGTTCGCAGCAGGCGATATTGTCTCCGGCGCCGCTACCGTCATTAGCGCCATGGGCCAGGCGCGTACCGCCGCAGCCTCCATAAACCGGTACCTTAACGGCGAAGAATTCCAAGGGCCGACAATGGCAGCAACATCCTCAAGCCAGTTGACGTGATAAAGTTATGCCCGCTTCGGTATAACGATGAAAAGCGGGAAACCATCTTTGCGAAATCAAGGTTAATCCAGCAGCTCTGCCTGTGGTTGTTGATTCCGTCGAGATTACACTACTTGAGTATTGCCACAAATATTTCTATGAAAACTTTCGTTGTTACTGGTAAGCCAGAGGCACGGGTATATTCCTTTTCCCTTCGTTCTGCTGACGCAAGTCACCCACGAACGCTTTAGTATTTTCGACTGGTTTCAGTATCCGGAAATTTCCCGCGCTTTTCTGGCAACTCCTTTAAGCATGCCCGCAAACACACATTGGTGGATTGGGTACAGGGCATACCAGTAGAGCAGTCCCAGCACTCCCACGGGATCATATAGGGCCGTTTGTACTATCTGGGAACCTGTTTCTTCCGGGGTTACCTCAAACTGCAACCAGGCTCGTCCGGGCAGGCGCATTTCCGCGAACAAGCGCAACAGGCGCGGAGCATCAATTTCCTCCACCCGCCAGCAGTCTATGACATCGCCCAGACGCAGCTGTTCGGGATCACGCCGCCCGCGATGCATACCCACGCCGCCGATCGCCCAGTCCAGCAAGCCGCGCAACCGCCACAACCAATTGCCATAATACCATCCGTTTTTGCCGCCGATACGCTGAATCGCCGCAAAGGTATTTTCAGGAGCGGTATCCACGTGAATCCTGCGGGCATCCACAATGCGGTTGCCAAATACAACACCGCCCCACTGTATGTTTTTGACGGAGGACAAGGCGTCTGTCCATCGGGTTTCAGCAAACTGCCGGTCTTCCTGTCGAAGCGCCAGGATAATCGCATCCTTGACCCCCTGTGGCTTGAAGGGAAAATCGCTCAAGGCCTTTGTATTATGAACAACGCTGGGTGTCGTAATGCTTTCAATCAATTTTCGGCCAATGGAAGAAAATACCGGCGTCACGAGGCCGAGCCACAGGCTGGATAGCCAGGGTGTCAGGACAGGAACCGGGATGAAGAAGCGGCGTAAGCCCGCTATTTGGCCATATTCACGCATAAGGTCAAGATAGGACATCCGTTCCGCGCCGCCAATTTCATAGATGCGATTGGGACCCGGTTCAAGATCGAGGGCGACCGTCATATAGGCAAGGACGTCCTGGATAGCAATAGGTTGCGCTTTTACATTGACCCAGCGTGGCGTCACCATGACGGGCAGGCGGTGAACGAGCGCGCGAATGAGCTCGAAGGACAGGCTGCCGCTGCCGATGATAATCGAAGCGCGAAATTCAATCGTTTCCAGGCCCGAACCGCGCAAAATCTCGCCCACACGCAGGCGGCTGCGCATATGGGCGGAAGGAGGCGCGTTTTCATCGCAAAGCCCACCGAGATAGAGTATCCGCCGTACCCCGGCGTTTCGTGCCGCCGTTGCAAAGTGCTGCGCGGTGCGTTCCTCTTCCGACTCAAAATCGTCCCGGTTCCCCAGGGAATGAACCAGATAATACGCACAACTGACGCCATCGAAGGCGGCAGGGAGGGTCTCCGGGAATGCCAAATCGCCTTTGATAACTTCCGTCTGCGGTCCGACCCGTGTCTGGAGCACCTCCGGCCTTCGTGCAAGACATCGGACAGGTACCCCTTTTTCTTCCAGCACGCGTAGTAAACGACCGCCCACATATCCCGTTGCCCCTGCGATAAGAACTATTTTCGGTTCAGGTGTACTCATGGCTTATACGCGACTAATTGTAAACGATGGTAGCGTAAGCGAGATGGTAAACGCATATTTATCATAAACGCCTTCTAAGGACCAGCAACTTGGGCGTTACTCGCAACTCAGGATTTTGAATATTTTGGAGTGCGCAAGCCATACTTGCGCTTTTACTTTCGCTTTCGCGTTGCCTGTGAAATGGAGTATCAATAAAATGCTTTTTGTTGCAAACCAGCAAAAAATCGAAAGCGCAAGCATGGCTTGCGCACTCCAAAACAACCTCCGTACGGCGATTCAATTTCTTGTTTTTATTGCGGCCACGAGCCAATAATCTAATAATGCCTTCGAAACAGAAAGATATCTCTGTAACAGAGAGACAACAACCTTAATCCTATCTTATGGGCCATTCGTCCATCAATTTTACTACGGCCTTTTCCTTGTGTTTAGCCTCCACATCCAGGGTAAAGGGGCCGATGTCCCGCCAGAAATCCGGAATGTCGGCAGGGTTAATATAATCCGCGTGAGGCTTGGGGTCACGCCCGGTCCATCCCTGTTTTGGAGAGGATACATGGAAATAGGGTTCCTGTTTTCGCAGTGTCCAGGTTTCCATCGCCTTGGCGGTCGCTTCTTCTACGGAAAGCGAATCCGGGTTACAACGGTGGTGATGGACGTCATAGACGAGCGGTATTCGCAGGTCACGGCATAGAGGTAAAAGATCCGAAGGGGTGTACAGAACGTCATCATTTTCGAGGGTGAGGCGCTGTTGCGCCGCAGCGGACAATAGCGCATAACCACGCTCGAACCGTTTTAAACTTGCCGCCTTATCCCCATAGCCGCCGCCGGCATGAATATTAATCACTTCGGCGCCCACCAGTGTTGCCAGGGCAGCATGATATTCAATCTCAGCAATCGATTTGCGGACCACTTCCTCGTTCGGTGAATTCAATACCACGAACTGGTCTGGGTGAAAACTCAACCGTATATTTTTGCCACCGCGCAACCGATTTACATGTTTCAGTATCTTCAGGATACTCTTGGCATCAGGCAGGTCTTCCAGCACATAGCCCGCTTCCGGATGCGTATATCGCGGGAAAAAGGAGGAAAGAATACGAAAAGCGCCTATGCCCATGCGGGCAACCGAATGTAAAGACTCAACCAGATTCTCGGCGTTTTTCAGGCAGATATCAGAAATCCGTTCCAATTGTTGTTGTCGGGGTAGGGTGGAAAGTGTTTTAGCGGTAATGGTGCGAAATTTTATCGGTTCTTCAATGAAGATACAGCAAAGACCAAAACGAATCATCAGACACCCTCTATAAGCGTTATCCTCGCGTTCACAACTGAGCGGGCAGGAGAACCCTTTAGGGACACTATCCGCACAGAGTAAGGTTTAGATTGCCTGATTGCCACACTGCAATTTATGAGCAAATCGGAGTGAGTGAGGGAATCTGGCCTTGCACATCGGTGGAAGCGGACAATGTATGGGGAGAGTCCGAACCGCCTTTCCACCTTTAACCGCCGATTGGGAGTTTATAATGGTAAATGGTCTCCATAAATAAAAAAACCCCGCACATGCCGACTGGCGGTTGAAAACGGTGTGAACCTTTCCCTCAACAGGGGGGTGTTCTCACGGCAGTCATCCGACTTCCCCTCGAGGGAGGCTTGACGTAGGCTGCTCAAATATTGAACTCCCAGTTCACTGTGAAAGGCCACGCGTTTTTAGGCCATATCGAACATGGCAGGGATAAAATCCACCTGCAGGCTTAGCAGGCTTTGTATTTCAACTGTCGCTAGAAATAATATCATAAACAGGCGGAATAAGTCCATCGAAGTTATGGAACAGAATCAACGACCACCGGCAGAGACAGTGGATTAACATTGATTCGAAGAGTGCATATCCCCGCACCCCCAAAAAACAAAACCCCGGTCAAATAAAACGACCGAGGCACTCGATGCAATTGGTTCCTTTTTTGAGAATTAGACTGCTTCTTCCAACTCTTCGCCAAAGTATTCGGCATAACATTCGGCATGCCAATACTCGCCGTCTATTTCAAAGGCTTCGTCAAAGACGAATTCATTGTCATCAATATATTCGTTGCACAATGCGCACTGCATAGTATTCACCTCGCTTTCTTTTTCATGGTTAAAGGGGGAGTCCAAAACACACGGATACACTTCGCACGTAAAAATTTAACATGCTTATACCATAAAATTTTACAAAAGTCAAGCTAAATTTTTAATATTTTTTCGCGTGCTGCATCAAGCATCGTCATTTTACTGCTCCGAGCACCGGGAAAAACGTATGAGGTATCAAAGATTCTTCAGGAAATATGCGCAGTCCCATAAGAAGTTTGCATTTAACTTATTGATATACCTCAACTTCTGAGACGGCCATCTGTCTGCCAGGTTGGTTATCCCCATCCGGTTTAAGAGAACGAATTTGTACGTAACGCGCAGGCGTAGGGGCAAAGTTAAACTCATATGGATTTCCATCATGTCCGGTTTTATGCGCTACCCTTTGCCAGTTCGTCTTGTCCCGGGATACCATAATTTCAAATACAGTGGCATAGCCGGAGCCGAAAGTGACCTTCACCCGTTGAATCGTACAAGTGTCGATAAGGTCCACCTCGTAGGTCCAGGGCCATTCGCCGGCGGCTTGTGCAACAGTTTCCAATCTGCCGTCTACACCCTGCCACGGGTAATGGGTTTCACTGTTGACCGGCAGATCATGAGAACCGTCCAGGCTTAGCAACCGGGTCGGTTTGCCGTAGGCTATATTGCCGGGCGGTATAGGCGGCCGTTCGGCGGTTTCCTGTACTGCTTGCCGGACAGATTTAAGCAGTTCCACTTGGGAACGGTCCAGGCCGCCGTCCCGAAACACCATGACATCCACGGATACCACCCCGCCACGCTGGTTAACGTTGCGTATATAGTTAATGAATTGATTCTTTTTATAGCCCACGCCGGGCTCTCCCCACCATGTTTTGCTCAGGAAGGAAAGAATGTGCCACTGTTCGCCGTTCAGGTATCGCTCCACGGGTACTTCATGGAAAACATTCTGTTCGCCGGTGGTATAGTCTTCGTGGGGAGTGTAGGCGCGTACTTCGGGATCCACGCCCGGGTTCAACGCAATAATGCGTTTGTCGCTGCCGGCCCGCAGGCCCGCAGCCAGAATGCCCAGTTTTACATCGTCATAGCCGATAAACGAATAGCAACCATCACACCAGATACCGGCGATTTTGTCGCCGTATCGTTCCCCGTATTCACGAAAGGTATCCGCCCACTTTTGCACAAAATCTTCGGACACGGGAGTACCGCAGCCATAGGCAGGGCTGGCTTTCTCATCCGCCCGGGGACCATCACCCGTCCAATAAAGCATCAATTTGATATTCCGTTTACTGAGGGACTGGTAGAGGTCTTCAATCAGGTCGCGTGTGGAACAGGCTTCTCCGGGTTGATAGCCTGTAATCCGGTCAAAGGTGGCATTAGGCGCGATCATGAAACGTGATATCTGCATCACGGTAAAAATGGCGTACCCCGCGCCCGAGGCCTCCACATCGGCGGCGAAACGCTCCGTGTCGAAGTCGCGCACGCATTCGTCCCACGAGCTTTGTTTGCCCAAACTGTGGAGTTGCTCCGCGTTGTTTTGTATGCCCTCCAGGTAATGGACAAAGACGCCATAGCCCGCCTCGAGGAACCAGTCCGTATCGACTCTTTCCGAGGCTGCCATCGCAGGTATTGACGTCACAAGGAGGAAGGTTACCAACATTAGATTTCCGTAAACACTGGATTTCATGGTTTGTTCTCCAAATTTTGTTGTGTACTTTGGGGGACCGCAGGCCGGATGGTGACATCCCCAATATCGAGTTTCTTACGAAGGAACAGGGCCAGACGCCAGCTGCCTAAAGCGAAAAAGGGGGCCGCAAATACGTCGCCACTGTAATGTACATGTTGCAGGAGCACGCCAGTCGCCGTGAAAATCATTCCGGCCAGCAGAAACCGTTTCAGCAGACAGGATTCCACCGCCAGGAACAACAGAAACAGGGTGGCGGTATGGCCGCTGAAAAAGAGGTCGTTTATGATGAGTGTACCCATGTCTGTTCGCAGGGTCGCGACAGGATCCGCAAGAGGGATGATGGTCGCCAACGGCTCCAGGGGAACCAGGAAAAGCGCGATGGCGCGCAGGCACGCCAGTACGGCCGCAGCCTGAAACCATATAACGAGTCGGGTCGGGTTCTTGGCAAGTGTGTATACGCCCAGGAGAAGTGAAGACCACAGCACCAAAAAAATGGGCATACGTAACGAGACAGGTCCGACCAGATGCAGCAGGGGATCATTGAGTTGCACGCCGGGACGCGTATGGGCGTAGTGGATAACTTCCCGGCACAGGTACAGGGAGGCCAGGAATATGACCGCCGTCAAAATAAGCTCAAGGGTGAAGCGGGGCTTTTGGAGCGCTTCGCGCCAGGTGGATGTCAGTGTCCGTATGCCGGATATCATGTAGATGTTCCCCGTTGCCAAAGGCGGGATTCGTAAACTGCGCCAGCCACCAACAAATATTGCGCAAGATAATACGTGGCATATCCCGACAGGGCAATGTCAAGCCGGGGCGCGAGCAGGAGCATGTGATTTACGGCAATATGCGCATCGGACAGGACGAAGACAAGTCCTCCCGCGGCGATCAACCGCGTGGGACTCTGATGCACCGTGGTAATCGTCATCATGACACCCATGACGGCCACATAAACGAACACGGGGACAATCAGCCCTTGTTCCCCCACAAATACCATACGTAAAGAAACCAGGGCTACGAGTACATTCATAGTGAACAAGGTCGCGAGAATAAGGAGTATGCGCCCCCGTGTGCTTTTTAAATCTTTGGCAAAAGCCACTGAATAGGCGATGTGTCCGATAAGAAAGGTAATGACCCCGGCCATGAACCAGGAACGTTCGGCGCTTGCCAGGCTGAAATCGCCCATGGCGCCCGTCACCACCCCGATAAAGACCCAAGGCCCGAAGCGAGGGCGCGTATACGCCCAGGCGCATGCGGTAAGAAACAGCGTCGGAAGGGCCTTGATGATCCCAATACCCACCTCAAGGAAAATAAGAGTGGACCCCGTTCCGATGAGGGCCAGCACGAGATAGCACAGGGAAAGGTTGGGGGGCATTCTGAAATCCTTAGTTGATGACGGCGCCGATTTGTACCCCATAGTTAATCGGAAAGATTATACAGGCCGAATATATCGAAAAGGAATCGTTATGGTTCTGAGCATCCTTGCACCGGTGGGTTGCTCAGAAGGCTTCACGCCTTTGATTTGAGTCTCGTTGCCGGTGGAGGGTCGCTCCTCCAAGAACTAACACCCGGCGGTTACTAAGTCGTTTCATCTTGCAGAGCATGGGATTCATGCGCGGCGCCCGCCACCAGCAAATATTGGCCAAGATAATAGGTCACGTAACCCGACAGGGCAAACAGAAGCCGCATGGAAGGTGGCATCCCTTGTCGCACGGCGATATGGGCGTCGGATATGACGAAGAAAATAGCCCCAGCCGCTATCAACCACGTGGGACTCTGGTGCAGGACGGCGATGGCCATCATGACACCCATAACCGACACATAGACGAATAAGGCCGTCATTTCAACGAATGACAACGCGCGGCCGGACGCCAAAGCAGACCATGCGCTGACGATAACCATAAACACGACCATCAAACCTATAACTGCGCCCCGGGTTCGCGTACAGCGCAAGTCTTTGAAAAAGGCTATCGAATAGGCAATGTGCCCCACAAGAAAAGCGGCCACCCCGATTAGATCCGCATATTGGTAGTGTATCCAGAGACAAAAGTCTCCCATAGCACCAAAACCTACGCCAAGGACCACCCAAAGCCCGAATCGCCTGCGCGTTAGGCCTAGCGCGCACACGGTGAGAAAGGCCGCGGGAAGGGTCTTCATCACCAGTTCCGCCAGTCCCCAATGAACGAGATGAATGCTTGTCCCCAAGAGTGCAAGAACAAGAAAACAACAGGAAAGATACAACGGCATTGCAATCTCCTATACCCGTCACCGCGCTCGCCTGTATACCAAAGAATACCAAGCGTCATTCTTAGATACTTTATTACCAGGGATTCGAAGGCGCCATGTCCCAGGCGTCCAGCATGACGAGTTTCGCCGTGCCGCCGTTGGCAAACAGGGTGATGCCCTGACTGTCCTCCCGCGTCGGGTCTATGCGTTGCACCAGTGCCTGGCGTTCATTGGCGTAGACTTCCAGGATGGAGCGGTCCAGAAATACACGCAGTCTCAGGGTTTCGCCCGACTCCAGGGAGAAAGGGGCCTTTTGTTCCATCACCGGACCGTTGCCATCTCCCATGATAAATTTGAGATGCTGCAAATAACCGCCCGACGACGATTTGGCGAGTTCAATGCGCAGGGTTTGTTCCGACGGGTTGTACACAATGCGTGTTTCTTCCTCGCCGCCCGGGGACTTCCTTACGCATAGTCCGGTCTCCCGCGCGGAACCCGGATCCAGTTCCAGCGCCAGTTCCAGGGTGTCGCCCTGTACTCCCTCAAAGGAAGCCTCTTTCCCGTCTTCAAGGAGCGTGTCAGAAACACGGCGATGGTTCATGCGCAGCGATTCCAGTTCCTTTACCGGGGCCATGCGCAGCGTCCCGTCTTCCTCCACCCAAAGGTGGCGGGGCAGGCTCATCACGCCGCTCCAGCCCGCAGGCGGCGGTTCCTGTCCGGGTCTCCAGTCCAACACCCAGGCCCACATAATACGCCGCCCCTGGCCATCGAGCAGGCTTTCAGGCGCGAAATAGGTGCCCCCGGGGAAATTCATCCAGGCGTGTGATTTGGGATAAAACTGTTCCTTTTCCCATCGGCCGAGGTAATACCGGCAGCCGCGCTTGTGGCTGATACACAACAGCATGTGCTTGTCGCCGATCTTGAAAAAATCCGGGCAGGAGATATCGTCATCGGGCTGCACGCCGGGCATATCATGGGCGAGGAAAGGACCCACATATTCCCAAGATTCCAAGTCATTCCCCCGGAACAGGGTGGCCGGGGTGCCGCTGCCGGGATTGCCGCCGAATATGGCGTAGTATTTGCCTTCTTCCGCCCAGCCGTGCGGGTCCCAGGAGGCGTATTGTCCGAATTCAGGATCCCCCTCTTTCACGTTGGGGATGATAGGATTTGAGGGTAGTTTTGTCCAGTGCTCGAGCTCTTTTTCGGCGCAGGTGGCGATGCAGTTCCCTGCGTCCACACCGTGATAGAGCATGGTGGCCTCACCGTTCAGGTTTACGAAACAGTTGCCGCTGAAAATGCCCTTATCTACATCGCCGGGCGCGGGGTACAACGCGGGCGGATGAAATCGCCAGTGGACCAGGTCCTTACTGGAGGCGTGGCCCCAACAGTGACCGCCTTCATCTTGGAAGATGTAGCATAAGTGGTATTTCCCTTGCCAAAAAATAGCGCCATTGGGGTCGAAGGGCATGCAGGAACCTTCCGGCGCGATGAAATGATAGCGCGGGCGCTGCGGGTCCGCAAGCATGCGCGCGCGGTGGCCCCGCGATGCCGAAGACAGGTCATCGCCCTTGTCCGTCTTGGATAATACCTTGCCCGCGATCTCCCGGGGCATGGCTACCAGGTAACTTTCCCGGCCGTCCAGAATCAGCCGACCCTTATCAATACGGGCGTTCCCGGCGAGCAGGGTTTCGGGAAATCGGCCCATCCGGTCCGAAACGCGACCGTCGCGGAATGACCACCACGCTAACGGCTTCGGGCTGGAAGGTTCACCCGGCCGCAATTGCGCAACCTGTTCCTGCGTCAAGGGGCTATCATAGATGCGCGCGTCCTCGATGGAACCTTCCAGGCAGGCGTGGTCGCCCGCTTCCAGGTGGCGCAACCCCAGTATCGCCACACTCTCCGGCCCGAAGAACAACGGTGTCTGCATGTCGTACTGCGTATATACCTCTCCGTTGCGGAAAATACGCACTTCCCTGCCTTCATAGACGAGGGCAATCTGGACAGGCGTGTTGTTATCCGCTGTTTCCTCCGGGAATACCGATTGGTTTTGCGGGGTACGATGCCACTGGTCACTGCCGCCCATCCATTTCCCGGACGCAATTTCACCGAATACAATACCGTCAAACCGTGCGTGCAAATCATCCAAGGTCAGAACGCTGCCTCCGCGTTGCTCCAGATTGTCCAGGTACACCCAGGCCACGAACGTCTTGTCCTGAATCAGGGGTGTAGTATCCGCGCAGGCTGACAGCGCTCCGGTCAGTATGCAAACAACACCAACCCATATGAAAAAGTTCATCTTTACCGCACGTCGAAAATACCTATGGATTAAGCGCATAACGGTTTCCTTATTTGATGGGATGTAAATCTTATGGACAGGCTATTCTTTACTCATGGGAATTGTCAAATTGTCAAAAAAAGGAATGTCGTGGTGGCAGCAGTATTTTCATCGTCATGACCTTGGAGCATTTATCCGGAAATAGTGTAAACAGGGAGACAAGATTGTACATAAGATTTCTAGGCGTAATAAGTCCCCGACTGAGGATTGAACCTGTGTTATTCTATCGAGGATATTTTCCTTGTGAGCTGATTGTGGCTTGACATCCCGGAAGCGGGGAAACACCGTCCGGGACGTTCCCGGAATTTATGAAAGGATGTCACTATGAGATTTATCGTGAGCACGGTTGCGCCCGTGGTAGTTATGTTCCTGGCGCTCTCATTTAGCATCGCCGGCGGCGCGGAACCAGGAACGGAACAACTCCATCAGGCTTTCACACAGCCGCCGAATGACTGTAAACCTCATACCCGGTGGTGGTGGATGGGAAATGCGCTGCGCAAGGAGGATATTGCCTGGCAACTTGAACAAATGTTCGCGCAGGGCATCGGCGGGGTGGAACAGATTACGATGGAGCCTGTATACACCAAGGGCAACCACGACTATCTGTCGCCGGAATACTTTGAACTGCTTCGTTTTGCCGTGGAGGAAGCGGAACGGCGCGGGATGTCCTTTTCCATCAATTTCGGCGGGCCCGGCTGGATTTGGGGCGGAGAATGGGTGCCGATAGAAGACCAGAGCCAGGTGATGCTCGCCAGCGCCGTGGAAGTGGACGGCCCGCGCGTTTTTTCCGGGGCCCTGCCGGAGGAGGCCGTGATCAATCCGAACGATGTGCCCCGTTCCATGCCGGTTATCGCTGATGAAGACCGGTTGCTCAAGGTGGTCGCCGCGCGCTTGGAGGAAGATCGCCTGCGGGCGGATTCACTGACGGATCTGTCGTCGTTCTCCCAGGGACGTAGTCTCGAATGGAACGTACCGGAAGGACGATGGCGGATCATGGCGTTCTGGCTGACCCGGAGGGACAACGCCAATGCCGTGGATCCTCTGAACCGGGGGGCTATGATGCGCTATTGTGAAACCCTTGGCGCCCAGTATGTCGCGGCTGTGGGTGACCACTTCGGGAAAACGGTGGAGTCTTTTTTCGGCGACAGTTTCGAAGTCCCCATCTACCGTAACGGCCTGTATTGGACTGACGGCCTTTTCGAGACCTTCGAAATAGAAAAGGGATATCCTCTTGTTCTCTGGCTGCCCGCGCTCTGGTGGGAGGTGGATGATTTGTCCTCCAGAATCCGATACGATGTCAATGAATTCCTTCATGAGCAGGGAATGGAGGCCTTCTTTCAGGTATTTCTGGACTGGTGCGAGCGCCATGGCGTGCGCGGGCGCATCCAGCCTTATGGCTTTGTTACGGACATCATGGAAGGCGCCGGGAAAACGCATTTTCCTGAAATGGAAATCACTCCCGGCGAAAAGGACGCGCTACCCTGGTATGACACGCGTATCGGCCCGCGCGCGTACGTCGCGTCAGGCGCGCACCTGTACGGAAGGACTATCGTCAGCACGGAGGCATTTACCTACCTGCATTGGGAACCGTACCGGGCGACCTTGGAAGAACTGAAGATTGCCACGGACGGGTTTCTGTGCGCCGGGGCCAACAAGTTTTATAACCATGGTTATATTGCCTCGCCGGAACGGGATATCGTCCCGACGCGCGGTTTCTTTGCCGCGATTCGCATCAGTCATGAAAACATCTGGTGGCCTTATTATCATCACCTGGCCGCTTATACCGCGCGATGCTGCGCCCTGTTGCGTCACGGGCGGTTCGTCGCGGACGTGGCCGTGTATTCTCCCCTGGCGAACCAATGGACCAAGAGCGTGCTGAACGCCCGAAAATGGACCCGGGAATTTGATTTTGGCGGCCTGGGACAGCTCCTTGCCGTCAACGGATACGCCTTTGACCTGATCAATGATGACGTAATACAGCGGGCAGACCTGAATGAAGGCGCATTGCGCCTGGGGGAGATGACGTACCGGGTGCTGCTTCTTCCCGGTATTGAGAACATCCCGGTGGAGACCTTCCGTCAAATAAGGAAATATGTGCTTGGCGGAGGCATAGTCATTACGCTGGAGCACATTCCCGAAGCTGCGACAGGGTTTCAAAATAACGCGGCGAATGATGATGAAGTGCGGCAAATCAGCGCGACTCTTTTCAGGTTGCCGGTAAGTGCTGATGATAACGGCTTTAAAACATGCGGAGACGGGAGGACCTTTAGTCTGAAACAGGTGCTGCGACGGGAAGACCCGCTGGATTGGCGGATTGCGCCTCTGGATCCTCTTCTTAAAACGTTGCGCCTATGCATCGGCCCGGATTTGGAAAGCGAACGTATCCCGCCGGGACGCGGAAACGATGAAGGTCTGGCCTTCATTCATCGGAAATCGGAGGACATGGACATTTATTTCGTGGCCAATCTGCAACATACTGCGAGCCAAAAACCGCTTGGATTCCGTGTCAACAACGGTCAACCCTATTGCTGGGATTCCCATACGGGAAACCGTCAGACGGTTGGAAACTATTCAAGAAGCGACGGGTACACCTGGCTTCCGATATCCCTGGCGCCCTTTGAGTCCAGGTTCTTCGTGTTTGAGGAAAGAGAAGTGAAAGAGGATGCAGTACCCCATGTCCTTCACAGCGATTTCTTTGACGTTCTTAATGTGGACCGGCAGGGATTTGACGCCTTGATTAACCATAATGGACGCCACACCTACCGCGTTTATGACAGCGTAACCACGGTTTCAGGGGAAGTGTACGCGGAAGGCCTTCCCGCTGTTTATGGGATTAGCGGTGACTGGGACGTGGAATTTCCCGGAATGCCAACCGTGCGCTGGCTTGTTCTAAAATCATGGACCGAGGAGGAAAACTGGCGTCATTTCAGCGGCACCGCACGATACGCCGTTAATTTCAATTTGCCGGAAACCTACTGTGAGAAAGACGTGCAACTCAGGCTGTCGTTGGGAGAGGTGGGCGTCATCGCCGATATTCGAATCAACGGGAAGCCCGTGGGCGTTCAGTGGAGAACCGGACAAACATTCGATCTGGATGGCGTTATCAAGTCCGGCGAAAACCGCCTTGAAGTTGATGTGACCAACACGCTCATCAACCGCGTTTCCGGACTTGAGGCCTTTCCGGAAGTGCCGGAAGCGCTGCGTCCCTTTTTCGGAACCGGTATGATTACTTCATCACATGCGGCGGATGCCCTGCTTGGTTTTGAACCGCTGCCACCGTCAGGATTACTGGGCCCGGTAACTATCTACCCGTACAAGAAGATATGCGTGGAAGTGGTAAATTAGGAACAGACTGCGAAATAGATTCAATCCTAGGTTTTAGTAAAGAAAATAACGCTCGCTATCTCGTATTCTGTCTATGATTTGCCGTGAATTCCCAGTTCCAACTATCTATGGAATGGCTGTGATGCAGACTGTCACATGTGCTGTCATTTGATCAATCCCGCTTCCTGAAAGCTGTAGTGTCCATTCCTGGTGACGATGATGTGGTCGAGGACACGGATGCCGAGAATTGCGGCGGCTTGGGCAAGTTGTTCGTGAATCTTGAAGTCGGCGTCGCTGGGATTCAGGTCGCCGGACGGGTGATTGTGGGCGAAAATGACTGCGGCGGCGCGATCGGCGATTACGTCGGCAAACACCTCGCGCGGGTGTACTTGACTCCGGTCAAGAAGGCCAATGGTGACGGTTCGCTTTTCGATGACTTCGTTCGCGCCGTTCAGGGAGAAGCAGATGAAATGCTCTTGCGTCTTTCCGGCGATGTCGGCCAAGAGAGGCAGCGCGTCAGAGGCCGTCGTTATCGTGACGGTATCTTTGATCAGGTGGCGGCGGGCGAGTTCAAAGGCGGACAGAATTTGACCCGCCTTGGCAAGCCCGACTCCTGGGACGGCAAGCAAATGGTCAAGTGTGAGGCCGGTCTTGTGCTCACGGATCAGTCCGGCCACCTGCCGGGCGATGGTGCGCACATCAACGCCCGCCGTGCCCATACCCAGAATCGCGGCAACGAGTTCCTCGTCCGTCAGGGCGCGAGCACCCCGTTCCCGCAGTTTCTCGCGCGGGCGGCTGTGCTCAGGCATGTCTTTGATGGTTTTCATGTCCGTAATATCTTCCATTTTGCAAGAGTAGTGGGATTAAACGTGCGGTACCACCGATGCGCGGCCTCGAAGGACCAATCCGGACACAATGTCCGGTCCGATGTCCAGATAGGGGCTCCACATGGTTCTTGCTCGGCGTATCGGGCCAAGACGGCCCGAATTTCGGCCCGATTCCGGTTTGTTGGCTGACGAAGGCTGACAATCGGGCCATGTTGGCTTGATTGATGGCCCGTATGTCGTCGGCTTCATGTTGAGAAAGGGTCTTCATTGACGATTCCTCGCCACCTTGTACTGCGTGGCTCGGCCAGATCCAACCATTACCAGGAGACCCAGATCAGTAAACTTTTTCATATGATTCTTTGCCGTACGGTTTGGCAGATTCATCGCCTCCTGGTATTCAGCGGTCGTGACCGAGTCTCTAGTCACCAGCCATTCCCATCCTAAGCGTTCAGCTTTACTCAGTTCTTCCAGTTTCCCTTCATCAAGGGTTTCTACCGCCGCCTTGGACGAACGGTACAGGGTTAGCACGAGATACGGATCATCCCATGTAAAGACTGGCAGTGGCAGGTTCTGCTGTCTTGCCCTATTCCGCAACGAGGCAAGACCAAGCCCCTGTTCCTCCGCCATGCCCATGCGGGCGAAGACAAAATGCATGGACGGGTTGCGGCTCAACATAGGCGCTGTGAAATTCTGCATCTGTTCCAGGGTGATCGGCGGTGTCGGGGCGCCGGGACTGCGGACAGTCACCGTATCAGTATCCACCGCAAGTTGGCATTTGCCGCCCTCGATGTCGTAATTCCTATGGATCAATGCGTTGACTACGGCCTCGCGAATCATCTCGAACGGCAAGGCTGGACGCTCTTCGCGTTGCATCTGATTCCGGTCAAATACATTGGGCAGTTTGTCCTTCAGCCACTTCTCCAGGAGATCAGGGATCAGCACGGCTGGTTCGTCGAATTCCTTGCGTTCCTTTTCTCCATCCGGATACGTAATCGAAGCCAGCAGGCCTGCCTGCCGCAGTGTATTGCGGGGTTGCTTGCCGAAAAGCAGCATCCCGAACCCGGTCGGGAGCAGTTCATCTTTGTCCTTTTTCAACAAGCCTTGCTGCAATAAAAGGCGATTGAATTCGGAAGAACCAACGGCAGATTTGATTCCGGAACGGTCTCGATACATTTCCAAGGCATCGTTCGAGAAATCGCTTATTACAGCCAAGTCGAGTTTTTCCTCCAGTGGCGACAGCACAATCTTCGCGGGGGCTGTTTTTGCCGCTGCCGCACGCTCGTTGGCCTGCTTCAGAAACTC
>Ga0116149_1000585_pt1 | contig 47901 bp, 40 predicted proteins | sample AD_UKC057_MetaG_FD_89787 | JGI IMG/M metagenome (GOLD analysis project Ga0116149, IMG submission 89787) | Active sludge microbial communities of municipal wastewater-treating anaerobic digesters from USA - AD_UKC057_MetaG | ecosystem: Engineered > Bioreactor > Anaerobic > Digestate | place: USA...
CTGACTACTCTCAAAAGTTTTTTATCTCCCCCTCTTTTCTCCAATTTATCTCGCTAGGTTCCTTTTCCTCACTTGTTTCATCATTTCTAAGAACTTTTCCCCTCTTTTGGGAGCGCAAAGATAATGATGCTTTTTTCAACTTTCCAAATATTTTTACAAAAAAAATGAAAATATTTATTTTGGCTTAATAATCAGCGCATTACAAATTCAAATCGTTTAAAAGATTGTTAAAAATATTGCCGGTTCGAACAATATGCAAAAGCTTTTCCTATATTCGCAAAAAAAAAGTGCCTGAAAGAATTGTCATTATCCCTACCTATAATGAAGTCGAAAACGCTGCATTGATTATTCAGAAAGTGTTGTCGATTGAACCGGAATTTCACATACTGATTATTGATGATGGTTCGCCTGATGGAACTGCTGCTGTCGTGAAGTCATTCTGTGAAATGTATCCTTTAAAAGTTTTTCTGATTGAACGAAGTGGAAAGCAGGGTTTGGGGACAGCTTACATTGCAGGTTTCAAATGGGCAATCAAGAATAATTACGAGTTTATTTTTGAAATGGACGCTGATTTCTCACACAATCCTGATGATCTGGTACACTTATATAATATGTGTCATGAAAAGGGTGCTGATATGTCGGTAGGGTCCAGATACAAATCCGGGGTTAATGTGGTTAACTGGCCGATGAGCCGCGTTTTACTTTCGTATTTTGCTTCGAAATATGTTCAGTTTATTACCGGAATGAAGATAAGCGATACAACAGCCGGTTTTGTATGTTACCGTAAAAAAGTTCTCGAATCGATTAACCTCGACAACATTCGGATGATTGGGTATGCCTTTCAGATAGAAATGAAGTTTAAAACATGGCTACTGGGTTTTAAAATAATTGAAGTTCCGATTATTTTTACCGATCGAAAGCTGGGAAGTTCTAAAATGACAAAGGGAATTGCTAGCGAGGCAGTGTTTGGTGTTATTAAAATGAAAATCCGCAGCATTTTTTCAAAAAAGAAGTATCTGAGTTAAAAAAAAATTATTAATATTGCCTGCAACCTTTTTATATGTAGGTGCGTTTGGGAAAACAGAAACTGGAATTATATTTTTTTAATTTAAATTTTAAACAAAAATGAAAAAACTAGTACTTGGAATTATGCTGACAGCCTGTGCAGCATTTGTTTTCGGGCAAAGCCTTGTAAAACGAAATTACGAATTTAATGCCTCTAACAAGGTGGTGAAAATGGCACAAACACAACAGAATGGAGCTAAAGGCACCGGAGTTGACAATGCTAGCTTCGAAAGCTGGAACGGAACTCTGGCTGGTTTTGGTTTGGGTCAGATGCCAAACGGCTGGTTAATGATTACCGGAAACCCAGGTGGACAACAAAGTTCAAACGCCCAGGCAGGTACCTACTCTGCACACGTTGAAAGCAATGTTGTTACCAATGCAGTTCTTGGTTTTACCGACACATTGATTGGAGGAACTGCTTTTATTGGTAGGTTCACCGGCTCTGCTTTGGTTCAGGGTGAAGCCTATACGTCGAATCTGATTTCGATTAACGGATACATTCGTGGTTCGTTGTTATCGAACGACACTGCCGTAATTGTTGTTCAGACCTACAATGGAGGACAAGGTGCAGAAGTTGGTATGGGCGCATTACTTTTTGGCCCCAATCAGGTATCGACAACCTGGACTGCTTTCAATCTACCCATCGAAATTGAGCCCGGAGCACCAGCTCCCGACAGTATTGTCATTTTCATCAGTTCAACCGGTGTAGGACTCTTCCAGGATATGGATATGGGCACTCTGACTGCCGGTAGCTGGATTGAAGTGGATAACTTTACCTATAATGTTGAAGTGCCTACATCTCCCGTTGCCAGTGTAAATCCTGCAAGCTGGGCTGCCGGTTCGGTTCAGCTGGGTTCAGGTGCAACTTCTCCGACTTTCACACTGACCAATACTGGAACAGGAACTCTGACAGTTTCTAATGCCACTGCATTGTCGGCTCCCTGGTCTACTACCTTTAATGCCGGTGCAGTATCATTGGCCGCCGGTGCAACTTATACCTTTACATTTGGATTTAACCCCACCGTAGCCGGTGCTGCCAATCAGGCTTTTGTTCTTACCACTAATGGTGGTAACCTTACCATTAACCTCACCGGTACCGGTGTTTCAGCTTCTGCTGTTATGGATGGTGGCTTCGAAAACAACGTAGCTGATTTTGATCTGGAATTTACCGGTTGGGTTCAACACGACAACGATGCTTCAGGAACTTATGGTTTCCAGGGAACAACATTTACGAATTCGGGTTATACAGGAGCATTCATCGCCTTCAACCCTGCCAGTACAAGTCCTGCCATGACAGATGCTTCAATTCAGCCTCACGGTGGTGTTCGCTTTGGTGCCTGCTTTGCCGCAACCACACCTCCCAACAACGACTGGCTCATCACTCCGCAATCACCGGTTCTCAACAATGGTGCATTATTAAGAATGTATGTTAAGTCATATACTTCTCAATATGGTTTGGAAAGATATTCAGTTAACGTATCAACCACAGGAACTGCTGTTGCCAATTTCACAAAAATTTCAGCCGGCACCTACGTTGAGGCTCCCGCTACCGAATGGACATATGTAGAGTATGACTTATCAGCATATCAGGGTCAACAAATTTATGTAGGTATTAATTGTGTTTCGAACGACGCTTTCATTTTCATGGTTGATGATATCGAAATCTACAACCCGGTTGGCGTTGATAACAACACGATTAAAACGGTTGCCGTATATCCGAATCCTGCCAGTGAATTTGTTACCATCACCAATGCCGAAAACCAAACGCTTGTAATAACCGATATGTTGGGTAAAGTTGTTGCTCGTATTAATGTTTCTTCATCGCTCGAAACTATCGACATCAGCAACCTGAATCAGGGAACCTATTTCATAAATATCAATGGTAAAGTAAGCAAACTGAATATCGTGAAGTAAGCAATCATAAAATATTTGTTTGGAGAAGAGGCCTCGACTGGCCTCTTTTCTGTTTAATAACATATTGAGTCCTTGGGAGCAAACATCGATTTCAAAAAACGCCTGCATTGTCTATTTATTTTTAAAATATGGTTGCAATGCATTGAATTAGTGTTGATTAGAACACATTGACTGCTTTCTAATATGCCCTATTTTCTCAATACCTGATGTAAAAAAGTCTGTCATTTAACACTTATTAACAACTAATGTCATGCTTTTCAAGCTTATAAGCATTTTATTGTTAACATTTTTTACGCATTTTTTTTATTGTCGTTTAAATAATTGGTGTAAATTCGCAGCGTTAAATGAAAATTAATTAACCAATAAAACTGAATTATGAAAAAACTGTATTTTAGTTTGTTAAGTTTAATGCTCATCTCGGTTGTAGGTTTTGCACAAGTTTCGAAACCTTTGGTATCGCACGCAAAACAAGCCGATGCAAGTAAGCTTTACATTACTGGTAGTCAAAGTATGAAAGGCGGAGAAATCACGACCTGTCCTGCAAACAGCCTCTTCTCCAGTGCTTACGATGCTCCTTCATCAGCTGGAACATCCGAAGTAAATGCCAATGGCAGCAATTATCAGATTGCCACTTCGTTCCAAACGGTTGGCGGAACCATTGAAACCGTTCATATCTGGATGCTTTCGATGATTAACACAGGCAGTTGGGCAACCTGCGATGGTGACCCGATGCATGTAAATGTTACATTTTATGAAAACAATGCAGGTGCAGTTGGTGATGTTTATGCAACTTTCACCGATATTACACCAACCATTACACCGGCCAACCTGACTTTGTTTGGTTCTTACCCGGTTTCTTTTATGTCGATAACCCTTCCTTCGTCAGTTGACCTGGCCAATGGATTTGTTTCCGTTCAGGGAACCACTCCTTCGGCTGGTACTGATTGCTGGCTGATGTGGGTAAACGCTCCCAACGGTGGCGGAACTGCCTATCAATCTACTGATGGTGTTTGGGCTGCTACCGAAACTGGATTTACCGTTTGCCTCGAAGGGACTATGGCTGCTTGTCCTGCTCCAATGAATTTTCAGGCAATCAACCCTGATTTGAACTCAATTGGTTTATCATGGGAACAACTTGGCGATCCTACTGCATGGAACATTGAGTATGGCGAAACCGGATTTACCCCAACCGGAACCCCCACCGTATCAGGTGTTACCGAAAACCCCTACACAGTGACAGGTTTGGACGCCAGTACTTCTTACGACTTCTATATTCAAGCCGATTGCGGTAGTATTTGGGTTGGTCCCCTTACAGCTGCAACAAAGGCTTGTGAAGATGCAACCGCATGCGACTATGTATTCAATCTTACAGATTCTTATGGTGACGGATGGAACGGTAATTTTGTAACAGTACTTCAAGACGGTATTGAAATAGCTGTTGTTACCCTCGGCGCTGGAGCTTCCGGAACCCAGAGTGTAACATTGTGTCCTGCACTTCCAATTTCCTTAGTATGGAACTTACCCGCCGGTGATTCATGGCCTGGAGAAGTTGGTTTTACATTGCTGAATCCTTACGGAGAACAATTGGCAACCTATCCGGCTACTTATTTTGCAAGTACTGCAACTGGAACCGAAATCTTTGCTTTCACCAGTGACTGCACACCTCCCGCTTGCCCGATGCCTACCGATTTAACTGCAAGCGGAATTACAACAACCGGTGCTTCTCTTGGATGGACCGAAGCTGGTTCTGCTACTGCATGGATTATTGAGTATGGTGCTGCTGGATTCACACAAGGTACAGGTACTACTGTAACCGCATCAACCAATCCTTATGCTCTTACCGGTTTAGCACCTGCTACTGCCTATGCTTTCTATGTAAGGGCAAATTGCGGTGGAGCCGACGGAATGAGCTTATGGGCTGGTCCTTTTGCTTTTGCGACTGAATGCGCTATTGTTACTACCATGAACGAAGGTTTCGAAGCTACTGTTCCTCCAATTTGCTGGGCTACTTTCCAGAATGGTGCAGGAACACAAATGTGGGCATCTGAAGGCACAATTTTCAATTCAGGTGCAAAATCTGCCGCTGCTTATTATGAAGGCTCAGGTGGTGAAAATCAACAATGGCTGGTTACCGGACAAATCACAGTTCCTGTAAACCACAAACTGACATTCTACACCAGAGACTATTTCACAACCGATTATCTTTCGGTTCTGAGAGTTTTGATTTCGACCGATGCCAACCAAAATAACACCGGTGCATACACCCAACTTATTCAATTAGCTGAAACCGACGTAACCAATGCCAATTTCACCCAGTTCGAAATAGACTTCTCAGCTTATGCTGGTCAGAATGTTTACATTGCTTTCGTAATGGTTGACAATGATGGTGACAACTGGTATCTTGATGATGTAAAACTTGAGCCCAATATTGGACCTATAGCTATTTCACATTTGCCAGAAAGTAATGCTACTAATGTTGCTCTTGATGCTACAGTTTCTGTTACTTTTAATGTTTCTGTTACTGAAGTAGATTTTACAGGAATCACTATTACTCCAGATCCGGGGAATGTTGTTGTTTCAATTGTTGACAATGTGTTAACTTTAGCACATGATGCTTTCCTTTACAACACAGAATATACAGTTTTAGTTCCTGCTGGTGCAGTAACTGATGGAACCAACAATTTAGTTGATAATGTTGAATGGTCTTTTACTACTATGCTTGACCCTACAGCATGCAATAATCCTTCTAATCTTGTTATTTCAGATATCCAAGAATACCAAGCAATCGTATCTTGGACAGAGAATGGTATAGGTACACAATGGGTTGTTATATATGGCTCTGCTGGATTTAACCCAACTACCGAAGGTACTCAGGTAACTGTTGATGTTACAACAACAACTTTAACTGGATTAGATGATAATACCGACTATGACGTTTATGTTCAGGCAGTTTGCGGTGCTGAAACCAGTGGTTGGGCCGGTCCAGCCGAATTTACAACTCTACTTCATTGCGATGCAGTGGCTACTTTACCTTTTAGCGAAGATTTTGAAAGTGGTGTTTTCCCTCCTACTTGTTGGAATGTAATAAATACCCACACAGATGCTAACTCTAACTGGCATGAAGCAGCAGCTCAAGAAGGCTTTGGTGCCGAGGTTCAATATACAGATGCTGTAATGATGGACGAATGGCTAATTAGCCCAACATTGGATCTCTCAGCTGCTTCAGGTGATTTGCATATTTCATTCGATTTCATGTGTAGTTATTATTGGATGGTTGATCCATATGATGGAGCTGATTTAATGTTGAAAGCTTCTACAGACGGTGGTGCAACCTGGACTGAATTATGGAACGAAGAAAACTATGGAACTTTTGAAAACTATACATATTATTCTGTCCTTCTTCCTTTCACTGCTTATGCTGGTGAAGCCAATGTTAAAATTGCTTTCCAATTCTATGGTAACGATGGTGCTCAAACAATAGTTGATAATATAGTAATTGATTTAGGTACTAATATTGAAAACGAAACTATTAATACGGTTTCTGTTTACCCAAATCCATCAAATGGTTTAGTTAATATCAACGTTACTGAAAATTCTGTAATTTCTGTTATTGATATTGCTGGCAGAACCGTTAAATCTTTCAATGTTAAAGCTAATGAAGAAGTAAACTTCTCACAATCTGCAGGACTTTATATTATTAAGGTCGAAAGCAATGGTAAAGTTTCTACTCATAAATTGGTTATTCAATAATTAGTTTAATAGTTTTAAAAGAGGTCCTCGTGACCTCTTTTTTTTATCTATATGTAGGAAATTTATTTGGGGGAATCGCATCCTCTCATTTGACCCCGTTGTTCTTGATTGGATATTCGCGTTTCAAGCTAGAATTCCCTTGTAACAATTCAATTTCACTATAATTCTAAACTTTTGCCTTACGGCTCCTGGCTACCCAACGTGGAGCGATAACCGCACCCAACAATAAATAAGGATAATAGGTTACAAAACGCCAAAGTAAGGCCATCATCGAAACAAAGCCAACCACTGGCATAAAATCGGCCATGTAGGTGGTAAAAACAGCTTCAACAAAACCACTTCCTCCGGGAGTTGGCATTACCAACATCATGATCCACATTACCAACTGTTTTGCGAAAATCAGAAAATGATCACCTGCCGAAAACAACGAACCGGCATCAAGTCCGGGAATGCCAAAAGCAAGGGCCAGAATTAAAAAATTCAGAACCCAGTATCGCGCTGTCCACGAAAAAAATGTAGCCAAAAAAGCATTAATCCAGAATGTAAACTGTTTTGTTTTAAGTTCAGCTGATGCCAGTACAATATCTTGTCCAGCCTGATTGGCCGCCTGTCGCCATTTCTTCAGTAATCTAAAACGAAAAACGAACTCAATAAGTTTTTTAACAATCTGAGGTCGGATAAAAAGGGCAAAGGCCATAAGTAAAACCCAGAACAATTTAACTCCGTACCCAATCACAGCAAAGTAGAAGAAGCTACTGTTAAACCCGTCGGCCAGGGTAAACAAACCGGTTTTCGAGAATATCAGAAATAGTACCGGGAACATAAGTGTAAAATACAATTCATCGAGAAAGGAAGTAGCCATCACAATAGCTGCCGACTTACCGGCCGAAAATCCCTCTTTCCACAAAAAGTATGTTGCAATGGTGGTTCCACCTACTGCCGAAGGGGTTACCGATGAAGCAAACTCCCATAACATAATTACATTGAATCCTTGCCTCCAGGTGAGTTTACCATCGGAAAGCACCCTGATACGGACAATGTATCCAAAATCCCTAACCACCATCATGCAAAATGCAAAAAACAACATAATTCCGACTCCTGCAGTAAATTGAAGCGCCGAAAACATGCCCGGCTTGTAGTCGCGGATGATAAAATAAACCACCACAGCCAGACCAATAAGCATAGGCAAAATTATCCTTCCCGGCCTAATCTGCTTCAGTGCTTTGTCGTTTTGCTCAGTCATATGGAATAAATAACGGAAACATAATCTTCAATTGTTAAAAATATGTATTTTTATTGCAAATAATAACATTAAATGAAGTTTATTGCAATAGTACCTGCACGCTATGGCAGCAAACGCTTCCCGGGCAAGCCTTTAGCAGTGATTAACGGAAAGATTATGGTTCAGCGCGTGTTCGAACAGGCTTCGAATGTGTTCGATATGGTATATGTTGCCACCGAAGACCAGCGCATTTATGATGCAGTTTTAGGTTTTGGCGGCAAGGTGGTGATGACTTCGAAAAAACACCGGAGTGGAACAGACCGTTGCGCCGAGGCAGTTCAGACCATCAGCAACCAAACCGGGGAGTCGTTCGAGATTGTAGTAAATATTCAGGGAGACGAACCGTTTATTCAGGTTGAACAATTGCAGGAGATAAAAAAATGTTTTCGCAGCAAAAGTGTTCAAATTGCTACCTTGATTAAACCCATCAACAATCAGGAAGATGTATTCAATCCCAATAAACCCAAGGTAGTGATAAACCGTAAAAACGAAGCCGTATATTTCAGCCGCTCTCCCATTCCATACCTGCAAGGAGTGCGTGAAGCCCGCTGGGTTACCGGGCATCAATACTTTAAACATATTGGTTTATATGCCTACCGGACCGATGTATTGCAGGAACTTACCCGACTGAAACCCTCAATCCTCGAAATGGCTGAATCGCTGGAACAATTGCGGTGGATAGAAAATGGTTACAAAATCCGGGTTGCCTTCACCGAACACGAAAGCATTTCGGTTGATACTCCAAAAGACCTCGAAAAAATCCGTCAAATAGGACTTATCTGATGAATATTGCCATAAATACCCGCCTGGTTTTAAAAAACCGGCTCGAAGGTATCGGCTGGTTTACTTACGAAACGGTAGGCCGCATGGCCCGCAATCATCCTGAGCACAACTTCATTTTTATTTTCGACAGACCGGTCGACCCCGGTTTTGTTTTCTCCGATAATGTAAAAACTGTAGTTGCCGGTCCACCAACGCGCCACCCTGTGTTATGGTATATCTGGTTCGAATGGGTAATTCCCCGTATACTCCGAAAGCACAAGGCCGATTTGTTCATTTCGCCCGACGGATATGCATCGCTGCGCACCCGGGTGCCAACCATCACTGTGATTCATGATTTAAATTATGTGTATCACCCCGAATACCTGCCCAAGCTGGCTGCCCGCTATTTCAACTACTTCATTCCTCGCTACGCATCCAGGTCGAAAAGAATAGGGACGGTGTCGGAATATTCACGTCAGGATATTGCAGCGGTTTATCAGATAAATCCCGATATTATCGATGTATATTATAATGGTGCCAATGATTTGTATCAACCGGTAAGTGAAACAATTAAATCCGAAATACGGACGAACTACACACAGGGGAAAGACTATTTTATTTTTGTTGGGGCACTGAGCCCCCGCAAAAACATCCCCGGTCTGCTCAAGGCCTATGATATTTACCGTGTAAATGGAGGCACCAGGCTCTTGCTGATCGTTGGCGATGCCATGCATAAAACAGGGGAAATAGATCTGTGTATGCAACAGATGCAATTTGCAGGGGATGTGCTGTTCAGCGGACGGCTACGCGTTGAAGAGCTGAGCCGGGTAATGGCTTCGGCCAGTGCACTGGTTATGGTACCTTTCTTCGAAGGGTTTGGAATCCCCCTGGTCGAAGCCATGTATTGCGATGTTCCGGTAATTTGCAGCAACACCACATCATTGCCCGAAGTTGTGGGCGATGCTGCGCTCATGTGTGACCCAAACGACCACGAAAGCATTGCTTCAAATATGGGTAAGCTGGAATCAGACGAAACTTTGCGTATGCAACTGATTGCAAATGGCCGGATTCAACGTACCCGTTTCTCCTGGGATAAATCGGCAGAGCGTTTGTGGATGTCGGTCGAAAAAGTATTGTCACTATAAGTATGTTGTTGCCCTTCAAAAACAACGATGTAACAGAGGCCGGTTGCGATGAAGCAGGACGGGGCTGTCTGGCCGGCCCGGTGTTTGCCGCTGCTGTAATATTACCACAGAATTTCTGCAACGAAATGCTCAACGACTCCAAAAAGCTTAATCTCCGCCAGCGCACAGAGCTTCGCCGCATTATCGAAAACGAAGCCCTGAGCTTTGCAGTAGCCGAAGTGTCGAATCTGAGAATCGACGAGATTAACATTCTAAATGCTTCCATCGAAGCCATGCACATAGCTCTAAATAAGCTTAAGCTGCTACCCGGGCACATCCTTGTCGATGGAAACCGTTTTAAAAAATACAAGGATATACCTCACACCTGCGTGGTAAAAGGCGATGGCATGTATATGTCGATTGCAGCAGCTTCGGTACTCGCAAAAACATACCGCGACGATTTCATGGAAAAGCTGCACGAAGAATTTCCTCATTACTGTTGGAACCGCAACAAAGGCTACCCCACCGCCGATCACCGCCGTGCCATCGAAAAAATCGGACCCACTCACTGGCACCGCCTGAGCTTCAAACTCACCGAACCACAACTGAAATTTGATTTCTGACGAAAATTGATTTAATATCAGTAAGCCAGTCATCCAGCGGGTCATCGATCGAAGTCGTGATGCAGCCGCAACACAAGACTGGTATTAATCATAAGCTGCCCCCGACACCAAAACCCAAACTGCCCGCTTTTACTATCTTTGCAAAAACAACAACCATGACCCGTCGTCAGCTTTTCCGGCAATTCACTCAGGCACTCAGCCAGCTTTATCCTGCTCCCGAGGCCGAATCGCTGGCTGGTCTTGCCCTCAGGCACGCTGCCCAAACCGATACCTTGCAATGGCATCTCGGCTACGATCAGGATCCCGGCGAGGCCGAACAGATACGTGCCAACCAAATCCTTCAACGACTGCTGCAACACGAGCCATTACAGTATATCACCGGTGAAACATGGTTTTGTGGATTGCGTTTTTCGGTCAACCCTTCGGTGCTTATCCCACGCCCCGAAACCGAGATGCTCACCGACCGTATTATCAGCGAAAACAAAAATACCCCCAATCTGGTGATTGCCGATATTGGCACCGGTTCAGGCTGCATCGCCATCAGCATGGCAAAACTACTTACCCAAAGCCGGGTACATGCCTTCGACCTGTCGGAGGCTGCCCTGAGCACCGCCCGTTCCAATGCCATCGCACAGGGTGTCGAAGTAAATTTTTATACTTTGGATATTCTTCGCGATTCACTCTCGAAGCACCTGTCCACTGCCGGCATCATCGTCAGTAACCCGCCTTATGTTCTTGAGTCCGATAAACCTGCCATGCTGCCCAACGTACTCAGCTACGAACCCCATGAGGCACTCTTTGTCCCCGACAACAACCCATTGCTTTTCTACCACGCCATTGCCAGCCAGGCATTCCAAATCCTCCGCTCCGGTGGCCGCCTCTATTTCGAAATACACGAAACACAAGGCCAAAACTTAATCGAAATGCTACACCAAATGGGCTACACCAACATTCTCCTTTCTCCCGACTTCAACAACAAACACCGCTTCATCTCCGCCTCAAAATAGCCCTGCACCCGCTTTCCCAAACTTCCCGGCTTTGTAAAAGCTAATCCCTTAAAACTTTTACTTTTCTGCCACCCCCCGCTCGCGCGGATTTGCAATCTGAGCGCAAACAATTGACACACTTTTTTGAACATTCTCGTCTTAGCGCTGAACATTCTTGCTTTAGCACTGAACATTCTTGCTTTAGCATCGAACATTCTCGTCTTAGCGTAGAACATTCTCGTCATAGCGCTGAACATTCTCGCCTTAGCGCTGAACATTCTTGCTTTAGCACTGAACATTCTTGCTTTAGCGCTGAACATTCTTGCTTTAGCGTCGAATATTCTTGCTTTAGCACTGAACATTCTTGCTTTAGCGTCGAACATTCTCGTTTTAGCGCTGAACATTCTTGCTTTAGAATTTACCACCACCGTCATGGCGTTCGTTTTTTTTGAACCAGCCATCAAAAAGACTATATTTGTACAAGCAACAAAACCCCTGACAAAATGAAAAGACACCATTTCATCCCAGTTATTCTCCTCATCGCTTTCCTCAGTGCCCTCACCGCCTGCGAAACCGAAAGCCAGCAGGACGTTAATCAAGACCGCATTTATGTGTACTACGAGCTATACTACAATGCCGATCAGGACATAACCTACGCCAAAGCCTCCTTCCGGTTTGGCAGCATCACCGGCACCATACTTCAGCTCTCAGGCCACAGCTACGTGAAATTCAACGATGCCTACCTTACCTACAAGCCGGTGTTGGCTTACTACGAAGCCACTTTTCCCGGCCTTGTCACCGAAGGCGACTTCCGCTATATCGACCTCGACAGCACCATATTCGTCAACCACGCCACGCTCCACCCGGTCGATCTGGCCGAAACACTCGACACCATCCACAAAGGCCATGTATACGAACTGCCTTTCGATGGCGATTCAATCCGTGCCGACGAAACCGTCACAGCCTTCATCAACTCCACGCTTGGCACCGATCTCCAGACCTTCTCCCAATCGAACCTGCTTACCGTTAGCGTACTCATGCCCGCCGACCGCACACTGGAAATCACCCCGGGCATAAACACCATCTATGTACGCCGCAATTACCTGAACCCGGTAGCGCAAGCCAGTTCTGCCGGTGCCGAAATTCATTCCATCTATCAGTCGCACGCCCGTCAGATATACGTAAAATCCGAGTAAGCCCATTTTTGCCAAAAGATGTTAACACCTGCCAAAAATCACGGCAGAAAAAACTATTTTTAAGCCGCATTTAAAAACAGGTGATTCCCAATGGCGCAAACCGACGAAACCCCGTTGATGAAGCAGTACTACAGCATCAAGGCCAAACACCCCGATGCCATTCTGCTCTTTAGAGTCGGCGATTTCTACGAAACTTTCGAAGAAGATGCCCGGCGCGCTTCGTCAATCCTTGGGATCACACTCACCAAACGAGCCAATGGGGCCGCTTCTTATGTCGATTTGGCAGGCTTTCCCTACCACGCCCTCGACACCTACCTGCCCAAACTCGTAAGAGCCGGCATGCGTGTGGCCATCTGCGAGCAACTCGAAGACCCCAAACAGACAAAAACCATTGTCCGTCGTGGTATCACCGAACTCGTTACACCCGGTGTGGCCCTCAACGATCAGATACTCGAAAACAAGGAAAATAACTTCCTTGCCAGCGTCTATATCGATAAAAAGAATATCGGTGTCGCTTTTCTCGACATATCAACCGGCGAATTCCTTCTATCGCAGGGCGAACCCGAATATATTGACAAGCTGCTTCAAAGTTTCCGACCCAAGGAAGTCCTTTACGAAAGGCAATACAAAGAACAATTCCTTCAGCACTTCGGGACACGACACACCATTTTCCCCCTCGACGACTGGGTTTTCACCGAGGAAAATGCCAACGAACGCCTGCTTAACCATTTCAGGGTAAAAAACCTGAAAGGCTTTGGCGTTCACGAAATGATCCACGGGGTAGTGGCTGCCGGAGCCATTCTCAACTATCTCCTTATCACCGAGCACCGTAATATTGGCCACATTAATGGCTTGTCGCGCATCGACCGTGACCAGTACGTATGGCTCGATAAGTTCACCGTTCGCAATCTCGAATTGCTGAATAGCATGAGCGAAGGCGGCAAGTCGCTCCTCGACATTCTCGATCGTACTACCAGTCCCATGGGAGGCCGTCTGCTGCGACGCTGGATAAGCCTTCCGCTGGTAAATCGCGCCAAAATCAACGACCGCCTCGATGTGGTGGAATTTCTGCTGCTCAACAAGCCGGTTGCCGAAGAGCTTAAAGCGGGCATTTCGAATGTGGGCGATCTCGAACGACTCATCTCCAAAGTGGCAGCCATACGGGTGAATCCCCGCGAGATGGTGCAGCTCAAGCACTCGCTTCATGCAGTAGCACGCGTAAAAGAAAGCGCTGCAATGGCCGGTAATGCCATTCTAACCCGGGTAGCCGACCAGTTAAACCCCTGTGCCGATATTTGCCGTCGCCTCGAAGCCGAACTCATCGAAGACGCTCCCAACCTTATAGCCAAAGGCAACGTTATTGCGCCCGGCGTTTCCGCTGAGCTCGACGAACTTCGTCACATCACCGGTTCCGGAAAAGAATACCTCATCGAAATGCAACAGCGTGAAATCGAAAACACGGGTATCTCTTCGCTACGCATCGGTTTCAACAATGTGTTCGGTTATTACTTCGAAGTGCGCAACACGCACAAAGACAAAGTTCCCGAAACATGGATCCGCAAGCAGACGCTCGTCAGTGCCGAACGATACATCACCGAAGAACTTAAAGAATACGAAAGTAAAATTTTAGGTGCCGAAGAAAAAATTTCCGTAATCGAGCAACGCCTTTTCAACGACCTTGTACTGAGCATGGGCGATTATATCAGCACCATTCAGCTCAATGCCAATCATATAGCGTTAATCGACTGTCTGTTGTCGTTTGCTCAGGTTGCCGGACAAAACAACTACATCAAACCCGGAATCGACGAATCTCGCATCATCGACATTCGTGATGGCCGCCATCCCGTCATCGAAAAACAACTTGCTCCGGGGGATGCCTACATCACCAACGATGTCTATCTCGACCCCGATGAGCAGCAAATTATGATGATTACCGGCCCCAACATGTCGGGAAAATCTGCATTACTCAGGCAATCGGCTCTGATTTGCCTTATGGCACAAATGGGCAGCTTCGTGCCCGCAGCTTCGGCTAATCTAGGCATTGTCGATAAAATATTTACACGCGTAGGTGCATCCGACAATATTTCGATGGGAGAATCAACCTTTATGGTCGAAATGAACGAAGCAGCAAGCATCCTCAACAACCTGTCGGACCGCAGTCTCGTACTCCTCGACGAAATAGGGCGCGGCACCAGCACTTACGATGGGGTGAGCATTGCCTGGGCTATTGCCGAATACCTGCACGAAAACCCTAAAGCCCGCGCCAAAACACTGTTTGCTACCCACTACCATGAGCTCAATGAGATGGAAAAAACCTTTCGTCGCATCAAAAACTTTAACGTTTCGGTAAAAGAAACCGGCGACAAGGTAATCTTTATGCGTAAACTAAAACCCGGGGGCAGCAACCACAGCTTTGGTATTCATGTGGCTGAAATGGCGGGAATGCCACCATCGGTTATCGACAGGGCAAGGCAGATATTATCGCAACTCGAAGGCAGCCGCGATCAAAGCCAGTTGAGCAAACCCACCGAAAAAATCGCAAAAACACGCGAAGGCTATCAGCTTAGCTTCTTCCAACTCGAAGACCCAGTGCTCAAACAAATCCGCGACGAAATTAAAAATCTCGACATCAACGCCCTCACACCCCTCGAAGCCCTCAACAAACTCAACGAGATTAAAAAACTGAGTGGGTTATAGATTTTATTGGCGTATTACCAATTCTTTTATTTCAAGAACTCCAGCATCTCCTTCACTACCAGTTCGGGTTGCTCGGCATGCATCCAGTGGCCTGCTTCGGCAATATCGCGAACGCTCACATTTCCAAAGATAAAACGAATGAGCTTTTCGTCGCTGTGGGGCAGATAATCGGATTTTGTTCCCCTCAGAAATAATGTAGGGACATTAATCTTATGATCAATAAAATCATCCGGATTAAGCCCGCTGCCAATTTCGGGCAGGTTATTCATCAGGGCTTCAAGGTTTATACGCCACTGCAATTTGCCATGTTGCTTTTCCACATTTTTCAGCATAAACTGCACCAGACGCCGGCTTTCGATTCCCCGGCTCAGAATCGCTTCGGCTTCCAGCAGGTTTGTGGCCTGCTCAATGCCCGAATTTATCAGAAAACTCATCAGGTTTAAATGAAACAACGAATGTTCCGACACATCGGTAAGTTGGTGATAGCTGCGCGGGGAAATGTCGAGTACAATCAGTTTTTCGAGCCTTTCGGGAAATCGCGAAGCAAAAAACATAGCGGTTTTACCTCCCATCGAATGACCTGCCAGCGAAAAGCTTTCGATATGCTCCTTATTGGCATATTCCAGCAAATCGTCCGTCATTGCCCTGTAACTATGATCGTAGTGATGCGCCGACTTTCCGTGATTGCGCTGGTCGGGCAGATGCACTGTAAATTCCGACGACAATGCCGAGGCAATACTCAACCAGTTATCGCCACTACCATATAAACCATGCAGTACAATCAGGTGCCGCGATGCATTGCCCTTTTTTCTGGCATATAGCTCCATGTTGCTATTTTAAGTCTTCGTAGCTGATCATCAACTTACGGCGCTGTTCAAATTTCGGTGTTTCGCTCTTGTCGTACAGTGGTTTTTCCCATCCGCCATAGGTGGGATTGGGGATAATTACATAGCGTGTTCCAAACAGTGATGCATTGGCATCGACAGCTCCTTTGGCATAGTCGGTTTTTCTATCGTCGAAATCGTTGCTGAAATCTGCCAGGTTATCGCCAATAAAAAGAACTACCGAGTAATTCTGCATAATTGAATCGCGGCGCATTTTTTTGTCGCTGGTGGTGGTTTTCAGATAAAAACGTTCGGCAGGAATTTCGGGAAAACCCAGAGCTTTCATATTGTTGAGCGTCCATTGCAGTTCACTGTCAAGTCGGTTTGAAACATAAAATACTTCCACATTGTTTTCGAGTGCAAACCTGATAAAATCAACGGCACCGGGCAACGCCACTGCCTTCTCCATCTTACTCCATTCCTCCCACAATTCAGGGCTGAATTCGTTGTGATTTATGCTCATTTCGGCCATAAACGGACTGTTATCAAGCAATGTTTCGTCGATATCGAGAATTACAGCTTTTTTCAGCGGCGACTTGTCGGCTTTTACATTGGCAACAAGCGCTGTTTTGGCCAGATTGAATGCCTGATAGGAACAAGCCTGCATTTCGCCCGATAGTTGATACCACAACACCGCCTGATGCAAATAATCGCCGGCATGATTTTCGACCACGGGTTTTTCGCTTTCAGTTTTGGGCTTTTCGCAGCACGATTGCAACAAAATACTTCCACTAACCAGAGTGGCAACAGCTAATAAATGAACGAGTTTCATAGTAATATAAATTTAATGAGACAAATTCGGTTTTTACATGGCAGCCAGCAACAGGTCGATATCGCGTGAGAACATGCCCAGTTTTTTGCCTATCGACTCGTTGGTGAGGATTCCGCTGAAAACATACACCCCGTTGCGCATACCCGGATACGACTTCAGAAAGCGGTTGATTGATCCGGAAGTGTGGAATTCCAGTAACTTCGGGGCCATCAGGTTGCTCAGGGCATACGATGCTGTGCGGGCTACCCTCGAGGGGATATTGGGCACGCAATAATGAATAACGCCATGCTTTTTGAACACGGGGTTTTTGTGGTTGGTTAGCTTACTCGATTCGAAACAACCACCCTGATCGATACTGATATCTATGATTATGGAGTTTTTTTTCATTTTCATTACCATTTCTTCGGTAACAAGCATCATGTTGGTGTCGTTGGTAATGCGCATGGCACCAATTACCACGTCGGCATTTTTCAGTGCATTTTCGAGTACCGATGGTTGGATGGTGCTGGTGAAAACCTGCATGCCGAGTTGTTGCTGCATACGGTCGAGGCGATACACCGAATGGTCGAACACGGTGACGTGAGCCCCCAGGCCCATGGCAGTTATCGCGGCAAATGTTCCGGCTGTTCCGGCACCCAGAATCACTACTTCCGATGGAAGAACACCTGTGATGCCCCCCAGCATCTCGCCTTTGCCTTTATGCACATTGCTCAGATATTCCGATGCAATCAGTATCGACGAACGCCCTGCAATTTCGCTCATCGAACGAACAATCGGGTATCGGGCATACCGGTCCTGAATATTCTCGAAAGCTATTGCAGTCATTTTTTTCTGCATCAGCGTATGGAAGTAATCGTCGGGTTGCGAGGCAGCGTGCAGCGATGTAATCAGCATCTGGTTGCCACGAAGCATCTTACATTCCTCCACTGTCAGCGGGGCTACTTTCATCACGATGTCACAATTGAAAATCAGTGAGCTATCGTGAGTAATCATAGCTCCGTGGTTCGCATACGACACATCCGTAAAATTTGCATTACGGCCTGCATCTGTCCCAATTATTATCTCAAACCCATTGTTAACCAACTGCTCAACAGCCAGCGGCGCAAGAGGAATTCTTCCTTCCATACCCGACTCGTCAGCCGGAATGCCAATAGTGAACTTCTTGTCGATGGTGCTTACTTCCAGCATTTCTTCCTGTGGCATCAGCGAGTAATTGCTCAGCAAATGATGGGGACGGTCGTGAGTTGACATACCTGATTGTTTTTCTAATCTGATAAAAATACGATTTTTTTTGTTCAACCCGAAAACAAAATTACCGACTTATTGACCACCGGGGGTTTATTTGTTTCGTTTTTTATTTCCACGGTACGGCACATTTACCTCCTCCTGATTTTCGGACACAAGCTCCATGTCGATTTGTTTCTTCGAGATATTTACTTTAACCACCTCCACCTTTACCTTATCGCCGAGCACAAACTTACGCTGTGTTGTTTTGCCGATAATGCAGTAGTTGTCTTCATCAAAATAGTAGAAGTCGTCGAGCAGGGTTTTTATATGCACCAGTCCTTCGCACTTATTTTCGACCAGCTCCACAAAAAATCCCCAATCGGTTACACCCGAAATAACCCCTTCGAAAACCTGTCCGATTTTGTCGCTCAGAAATTCTGCCTGCTTATATTTTACCGAAGCCCTTTCGGCCTGCGCTGCACGCTGTTCCATGTCGCTGCTGTGTTTGCACTGCCATTCGTAATTAACACTGTCGGTTTCGCGGTTTTTTGTAAGATATTTTTCGAGTAGCCGGTGAACCATCATATCGGGGTAGCGGCGTATTGGCGAAGTAAAATGAGTGTAAAATTCAAATGCAAGGCCATAGTGACCAATGTTTTCGGTGGTATATTCTGCCTTGGCCATTGCCCTGATTGCAAGACTTTCGATTACATTTTGTTCGGGTTTCCCCTGTACATTGGCTATCAGGCTGTTTATCGATTTCGACAGATTCCGGCTGCTGTTTGCATCGATTGAATATCCAAATTTCTTAACAAAGCCTGAGAAATTGCCGATTTTTTCTGGATTTGGTTCATCGTGAACCCGATAAACCGATTTTTGTCCGCTTTTGCTCAGCAATTGCGCTACCTTACGGTTAGCCAGCAACATAAATTCCTCGATAAGGTGATTGCTCTCTTTTGCCGTTTTAAAATATACACCAATGGGTTTTCCTGCCTCATCGAGTCTGAACTTTACTTCGGTGCTTTCGAAATTGAAGGCGCCCTTTTTAAACCGTGCCGAACGCAGTCCTGTTGCCAGTTTATGTACATGCAAGATTTCGGTAGCCAGTTCGCCATCGCCTGTTTCGATAATTGTTTGTACTTCTTCGTAGTTGAAGCACCGGTTGCTGTTTATAATGGTTTTGCCAAACCATTCATTGAGTATTTCAGCGTTTTCGTTCATTTCGAACACTGCCGAAAAACAAAGTTTATCTTTAAGCGGCTGCAGCGAGCAAATTTCGTTCGACAGACGTTCGGGGAGCATGGGCACAACACGGTCGACCAGATATACCGAAGTGGCACGTTCCTGTGCCTCTTCTTCAAGTACTGATCCGGGTTTTACATAGTGTGTAACATCGGCAATGTGCACGCCAATCTCGGTATTCCCGTTTTCGAGAATCCGAAACGAAATGGCATCATCAAAATCTTTGGCATCTTCAGGGTCGATAGTGAAAGTAAGTATGTTTCTGAAATCACGGCGTTTTTTAATTTCGTTTTCAGCGATTTTCTCAGCAATCGACTCGGCATCTTTCAGTACATCATTTCCAAACTCGTAAGGCAGCCCGAATTCAACCATAATGGCATGCATTTCGGTTTCGTTTTCACCGGGTTTACCAAGAATTCTGATTACTTCACCGGTGGGGTTTTTGCTGTCGGGATTCCACTCGGTAATGCTTACAATTACTTTGTCTCCCGATCGGGCACCATTCAGGTTACTCAAAGGAATGAAAATATCATAGGGTATTCGCAGGTCGTCGGGCATGAAAAATGCAAACTTGCGGTTCCGCTCAATAATTCCGGCAAAGCTGGTGCGCGCGCGTTTCAGTATTTGAATGACTTCTCCCTCGTTTTGACGGCTTTTCCGGGATGCGTAAAGTTGTATTTTTACGGTATCGCCATGCAGGGCATTGTGCAAATTTCGCGGTGAAATAAACACAGGTTCACTACTTTCGTCGCTCAGCACATAGGCATAGCCGCGACGCGAAACATCCACCTTGCCCGTGATGTAAGTCTTTGTGCTGAGTATTTTATATTTTCCCTGATATTGCTCTTTAATAAGGTTTTCCTGCGACAAATAAATCAGCGACTGCCGCACCAGTTCCCGCTGCGTGGCCTCCGATATTTTCAGGGCCGAAGCAATCTGCTTATAGTTATACAGTTTCGTTGGGTTTTTCGAGAAAATTTGTAAAATCTTGTCCGATAAAATTTTAATCGAGGGGTTGTTGTTTTGATTGTTTTTCGTATTTTTGTTCTTCATCTTGATTTGGCATTATAATTGCAAAAAAGGTGTTCAATTAAAAGAATGAATAATTAACCGTAATAATAAAATTAACCAATTACAAACTTAACAACTTAGATTATGAAAACAACTACAATGATTAAAACTTTTGCTGTGATAGCTTTCGTTGGAACAGCATTGGTATTCTCGGGCTGCAAAGGCAAAGAAAAAGCCGAAAACCCCGGTAAAGGCGCAAAAGAAGTAGTAATTCCCTGCAAAAACGAAGGCCGTTCCGATAAAGAATTCTTCCGTGCCGACAATTCATCGACCTCGCAGGACATGAGCCTTTCGCGCGAAAAAGCCCTCACCCTGGCAAAACAACGTCTCGCCAGCCTGATCAACACCAAAATCAAATCGGTTACCGATCGTTATGTTAACGAAACCGAAGTTGGCAAAAATTCAGATTTTGAACAGAAATTCGAAAACCTGACCCGTGAAGTGGTGAATCAGACCCTTACCGATGTTGCTATTATCTGCGAAAAAACTTTCCAGGAAGCCGACGGTAAATACACCACCTACATTGCTATCGAAGTAAATAAAGACGCTTTGTTGAACGGAGTAAACAATAAACTTTCGAAAGATGACAAACTCCGCGTTGATTACGACAAGATGAAGTACGAAAAAATCTTCAACGAAGAAATGGAAAAACTCGAAAAAGAAGGTGGATATTAATAGCTGTCTTTCTCTAAAACAAAAAGCCATCGGATACCCGGTGGCTTTTTGTTTTAGCTTTTTTGGAATAATCCCTCAGTTTTCAGTCCTTAAAGGCGAAAGAATAAAATATGGTTTAATGATGCTTTTCGAATACTGCCGTGCAAACTTGCTTTCGGGCAGACACCAAGCTATCTATAGCTAATTTATTGCCTCTTAACGATGAATAAAAATAAACTCGCCACCCTCGTCTCCGGTGTTTTGAATAATTCCATATTGAGGCTCGGTTTGAGAGTTATTCAGAACTGCCTGACGAAAACTGGAAAACAACATATCGGATGAAATATATTTTTCGGTATTCTCAACAAGTCTTTTTATTAGGAATGTTACAAAAACGCTTTCGTCGGGAACGGTTTTCATATTACCACTTGTCATCGCTTTTCGACTAGGCAGTTCATATAGCCTGTTTATTGCCGGTTGAGCGTCGTTAAATGCTACTCTTGTTTTAAAGATACTACCGCTAAAACAGGCGTCAGCAATAAGCAAGGTATGTTGAGAATTTGTAGCCTTCAAATAATCGCTGATGCGGCTGTTTGGAATCCAAAAAGCCGTGCTGTTGTTCTGAGCATCAACAGGCAACCAATAACCCAGTTTCTTTGCTTCGTCCCAATGCCCATGACCCGCGTAAAAAATTAACAGATTATCGTTGGGTGTAATTTTATTACTTAGTTCGTCAAAAGCATTTATCATTTGAACATAGGTTGCATTTTTGAGGAAAGTGATGTTTTCGGGTTTAAAAACATAGCTGTCGGTAAGCACTTCATACAGTTTGGTTGCATCTTTAATCGGGTTACTCAAGGTTGGAACTTCAGGGTCCAGATACACTTCGTTACCGATAATTAAAGCATAATAATTTGATTCAGGAATCAGTGTTGCTTTTTCGGTAACAACGGGTTCTTTCTTCTCGGTGATTTGCTGGTCAGAAACCCGCTCAATTGTAAACTCCTTTACAGCAGTATTTCTCTTAATATCGGTTGCTTCAACGGTAATTGTGTTTAGCCCGATGGCTAACAAAATATTTATTGAAAAATTACCATCGGCATTCAAGTAAGCATCCTGTCCATTAACCAATACTTCGAGAATACCGCCTGCATCAGTAACTTTACCTTCGATAAAAAACTCTTTTTCTTTAACAACGGGTTTGAAACCACGGGCAGGATCGATTGAGGTAATTACTATTTCAGGTGGTGTTTTGTCTTCGGGAGGTAAGCCGATTTTAAAATTTAACATTCCCGATCTGGCTGTGTCAGTAGCAGGTTGTGTGCCAATTGAAAATTCGAAGGTACCACTGCTACTCTTTGAGGTTGGGGTCTTGTTGTTTTGTGCAAACAACACCCCGGTTACCAAAACTAGAAAAAAAATGAGTATTGTTTTTTTCATGATTGTGAGTGTTATGTTAGAAACGCCAGCCGATTCCGGCAAAAGGTCTCAACTCAGAAAATTTATCAATAAAGAAGTCAAAATTCAAATATAAATGTCCCACGCTTGCATCGGTACCTATCCCAATGGCGTAAGACGGCTGCTTCTCTTCCCAATACTCATCAACCCACATGTCGTAAAAATAACCCGAGTTGTAATCGTAATATGTTACATAATGCCCATAACCGGATCTGGTAGCTGTCGTATATCCAAAAACCGGATATATACTCCACTGGAAATTGCGTTTTCTTATCAGACTTTTCGACACATCAGCCAAAAGTGTAAATTCGCCCCACCAACTTAAATCCTGTCCTGCAAGTAAACCAAAGCCCCACTTCCCACGATATCCGCCTTTTAATCCCCAGGTTTCGACTGCAGCAAACCATTGTCCCTTGTTCTCTTTATCGTATCTGAAAATGCTGAACTTCTGATCGGATACGGTTTTGCTTTCTTTAACAACAACCGGTTTTTCTTCTTTTACCTTTTCGGGTTTTTCTTCTTTTTTAGGCTTTTCGACCACGCTGTTGTCTTTAGTAAGGCTGGCCACCACAGCGAACTCGGCATTGACAAGCCAGTCAACATCTTTTTTGACATCCCACACGGCCTGATAGGTGCTTTTGCCGCCTATAACACCTTCACCCACATCGCCGGTTACGCTTTTTAGAACAAAATTACTGCCAGAGCCTGTATTTACCAATATTTTAACATAGTACAGCTGATTTACATTCGAGTTTAAGATTTCGTAATTGATGTAAATTTTATCGGCTTTTTGCTCCGCTGATATAAGATTGACATCATATTCAATTTGTGAATAAGCTATTGTATTTGTAAGAGCAAAAAAAATCAAGAATACTAGAAAATTTTTCATTCTATGGTGATTTATATTATGGTTAGATGTTCTCAATTATTTGATACAAAAATATTAAATGAAAGTAAAAAAACAAATATTAATATTTAAAAAGCATCAGGGCATTGTAGTGATAATCAAGCGTTGTTCGGCCTGCATCAGGCCTGCATCAGCGCGTTTGATTCCCCTTGTTTTGTGTATTACCTCGCCCAAGGGTTCAGTAATAAACTGATACCCATCAACTTTTTCGATGGCCAGCGGGGCAAACTTCTCGGTGCTGGCATTCAGTTGTAACACCTCTACTCCAAATGGTTCAGCGCAAACAAAATCATGGGGTAGTTCATAAACCATATTTACCTTGTCGGAGTTTACAAAGTAATTGTCGAGAAGCATCACAATATTACCATCGGCAAGGTGGTAAATAAAGCGCAGGTAACATTCCTTATTCACCCTTACATACAAACGAAGACTATCGCCTTCCGAAAAAATCAGATTTTCGTCGCCTTGGTTGGTCCATACCTCAACAAGAAGGTCGCCATGTATCACTTCATCCTGCTTGAACACTTTCATTCTCGAATAGGCTTCCTCGAAGTTTTCGGGTTTCACCTGAATATTCAGCGAATCGAGTAGTTGCTTTGCAATTTTGCTTTCCGAAGAGGCCAGGGCTTTGCCATTCATGTCGCGCATTACCGACAATATTTTAATAAAATCGCCCTCTTCCCAGTAGGTACCACTAATATTGTAATCGACCCTTTGATTCATTCCCTGCTCATTCTTTCCGTATCTGACAATACCATAATTTGCTTCCGAGATCAAGGTCTGTTCGAATTTGCGTAGAAATACTTGCGAAAATGGACTGCTCATTTTGGTCTCCTGATAAGTAAAGGCAGTAAGACTTACACTGCCATCAATGATCCCAGTTTGTAACTGATAGGCCTGAGCCATTAAGTAGCAGGCATCTTCGATGTTCAGTTTTTTTGAGTTATTGATGCCGAATATTCCATTTTCTACAATGCTCTTTAAATCAGAAAGTTTGTTGATTTCAGCGGCATCGTCGTTTAGGTTTTGCTTCAAAGCAAGAAAAACAGTCTGTGCTTCTTCGGCCTCACGAAACATACTTTGGGTCTGATAATAGATTTTTAGCGCGCCGGCTTTGTCGCCATTGCTTTCAAGTTGTTTTGCCATTTCGATTTTTTGCGCAATGGCAATTGCTTTGTCATCTATGGTCTTTTTATAAAGTGCCGATACTTCCTCTTTTTTTGCATAAACCAACACATAGGCTGTTTTGGTCTTTTTATCGTAATACTGCTCGGTTTTCGAACCAGAAAGGACAATATTACTATTCGAAACACAATTTTTTCGCACGTATTCTTCTACTTCTTTATTGGTCTCAGTCATATTTATATCAACCAAACTACTGATAATCACCAAAATAGATTCGCTTAAGCGTGATTTGGCAAAACCTTCTAATTTTGTAAGCAATTCGGTCTCGCCTACCAATTTGTTTTGTTCCGATGCATAACCTGTCAGATAAAGGGCATCGGGATATTGGGCTTTTCGCCATTGGGCATCAATCCATTTGGGTTGCGACATCAACTGAAGGCTGAGTAATATCAACAGACTTGATAGAAGTAATTTCATAGTTTCGACGAATTTGTTTTCATTATATGAAAGTCTAAAAATACACAATCTTTGCCAAATTGTAAAATCATAAAAAAAAGAATTATTATTTTGGACTGTTGCAGAATAGCAATGCAATATTCTATTATTACTATTTTTGCCTCATGCAGATTATTCTTACACAGATAGCAATGCTTGCGCTGATGGCTACAATTGGTGCGGTAGCCTATCTGACCCGGCTAATTAAAGAAGATACTGCCAATGGCATGGTAAAACTGGTTACAAAAATCACCCTGCCTTTATTGATTTTCACCACTTTTGCCGGCAACGATACCAGTCCCGAAATTCTTAAAAACAGTGCCATTGTGATTGCATTAAGCATGGGTAGTGTTGTACTTTTCTTTTTGTTTGCCGGAGTTTCGGCGCGAATACTCAGGTTAAGTGCTGACAATACTGCCCTGCATAGGGTAAGTGCCATGTTCGGGAATGTTGTGTTTCTGGGATTCCCCATCATCAATGCCTTGTATCCGGGTGGTGAGGGTTTGATTTATGCTACCATGTTCCACCTTGGACAAAATGCCCTGATCTGGACCTGGGGCGTATATATTCTGTACAGTTCGCGCAACCGCAGCGGGGGTAAATCGTGGAAGAACCTGTTGAATCCGGTTACCATTGCTTTTGCAGCGGGAATTACTTTTATGTTTCTTCCCTTTACCATCCCGGATATCATAATGAGTCCGCTATCGCAAATCGGAAAAACCACCACCTACATATCGATGGTCTATGTTGGAACGGTGCTGGCTATGGTGAACCCACTGCGTGTTTTTTCTAACATCCGATCGTATCTCGTCAGCTTCAACAAACTATTGTTGGTACCTGTGATACTACTGCTGTTGCTGAAATATGCCGGCTTGGCCGAACTACTTCACATGAACAGCACGGCCGTTGGAGTGGTTGTGCTGCTGGCCGGAATGCCTTGTATGATACTGATATCGGTATTGGTGAGGGATCTTGACCTCGATTACAAGCAATCTGTCGGCAATATTTTTCTGAGCACAATATTATCTTTTGCAACCATCAGTTTTCTGTTCTGGCTGTTGTAGACAAACATCAGTTTTTATTTAATGACTAACTTTTCTAAATCTTCGGTTTTTCCGTTGAACACATCCACATCAACCTTGCTATTAATTCCATTTACAATTCCACCATGGCTGAATTGCCAGAATTTCCATTCAGGGGCAACGTCTGCGGCATCGCCGGTTATGCGCAGGTACGAAATCCAAACCGTATATTTATTGAATCGGACATCGTTGCGAAAAAGGCTTTTGTACATACTGGGGAATGTATAGAGTATAGGTGTAACTCCGTAGTGTTTTTCGACGGTTTCGAGCCAGTTGAGCAGGCCGGTTTTCAGGCTGCTTGTATTCTGCACACGGCTGTAGGCTTCAATATCGAGCACAGGAGGCAGATCGCCGGGTAGTAAACTTACGGTTTTTATAAAATTCTCAGCCTGAACTGCGGAGTTTTCGTCGGGGCGATAATAATGGTAAGCTCCCCGAATCAAGTCGTTACGACCAGCGGCATACCAATTGGTCACAAAATTCCGGTCAACACGGTCTTTCCCTGCGGTTGCCCTGATAAATACGAATTTCATTCCTTTTTCGGCAGCTACCTTTTTCCAGTCGATATTTTTCTGATACTCTGACACGTCGATGCCAAAAACGGTGTATTTCGAAAAGTGGGTAACGTACGATTGGAAACTATTGTCGCCCTTATATGGGTTTTCGACTGCGACAGGTGCCGTTACCTTTGCGAAAAATTTCAGATAAATAAGTCCTGCCGCAATAAATACAATGAGTGCAACAAAAACATAAAACAGGCTTTTGCCCTTTCCTTTTGTTTTGCGTGATCTACGACGGCGGGCCATAGTATTACCTGTTAATCAGGTATTCTGCAATTTGTACCGCATTGGTGGCTGCGCCTTTACGCAGGTTGTCCGACACTATCCACAGGTTTATGGCATTACAATTTGACAGGTCAGCCCTTATACGTCCTACAAAAACCTCATCTTTGTCTTCGGCATACAGAGGCATGGGATAGAGATTTTCTGCAGGCTTATCCTGAACAATAATACCCGCTGTTTTTGATAATATTTCGCGAATGTTTGCCACATCGGGCTTATTTATGAATTCGATGTTTACACTTTCGGAATGTCCTCCTGCCACAGGAACGCGCACAACGGTTCCACTCAGTGCTAAATCGGGAATCCCCATTATTTTCCGGCTTTCGTTAAGGAGCTTCATTTCTTCGTCGGTATAATCGTTGGCCAGAAAATTTCCCCCATGCGGAATGCAGTTCATAAATATCTGATGAGGGTATGCGCAGCGGTTTTCGATGCCATTCCGCTCGTCGTTTATTTGTTTTACGCCTTTGTAGCCCGAGCCACTCACCGATTGGTAGGTTGAAACAATTACCCGTTTCAGCCCGAAGGCCAGATGCAGGGGATACAATACAGCCACCAGTTGTATGGTTGAGCAATTGGGGTTGGCAATAATCTGGGGGTCAAGGCTTAAGGTATGCCCATTGATTTCGGGTACAACCAGCGGGATGTTTTCGTGCATCCGCCATGCCGATGAATTATCGATAACGGTACATCCCACATCAACAAAAGCCTGTGCCCATGCCAGTGAAATATCTTTTCCTGCCGAGAACAGGGCAATTTGAGGTTTACGGCTTAATGCCTCGGTAAAACCACACACGGTATAGTCCTTGCCGCAGAATTTTACGTTTTTCCCTTCCGAGCGCTCCGAAGCCACCGGAATAAGTTCGCTTACCGGAAATTTATGTTCTTCGAGAACCCTGAGCATTTTTTGCCCCACAAGGCCGGTGGCACCCACAACAGCTACTTTCATTGGTTTATTGTTCAATAATTGTTTTATTAATCGCAAAAATAATCCGTTTAAATAATGCCGAAAGATACAAACAGAAATACTATGAATGCAAAAATCAGAATGAAATTATTGACATCCGATTGTGATTGAAAAACTGAGATGCCTGAATCCGATTTTAGAACAGGCCGTGAAGTTCTGCATCAATTTTATTGATTACACCTCGCAAATCTTCCTGGACTCGGGTGAAGTCGGTATTGTCGACATCAACAATCAGCAACTTTCCATCCTTGTAATTGTTTACCCAGGCTTCGTAACGTTCGTTGAGGCGTTGCAGGTAATCGAGACGTATTGAGTTTTCGTATTTACGCCCGCGTTGCTGAATCTGCTGAACCAGTGTGGGGACCGATGCCCTGAGATAAATGAGCAGATCGGGGGGTTGCACCAGCGAACTCATCAGGTTGAAGAGCGTAAAATAGTTATCGAAATCACGGGTGGTCATCAAACCCATCGCGTGGAGGTTGGGAGCAAAAATAAATGCATCCTCGTATATCGTGCGGTCCTGAATTACCGTTTTCCCCGATTTGCGAATATCGAGTATCTGACTGAAACGACTGTTGAGAAAATATATCTGCAGGTTGAACGACCATCGCTGCATATCTTCATAAAAATCGGTGAGATACGGATTGTCGTCAACTTCTTCGAAATGAGGCTGCCACGAATAGTGTTTTGCCAGTAATGTTGTCAGGGTAGTTTTTCCCGAACCGATATTTCCTGCTATAGCAATATGCATATCAATAGTTATTTTCTGAGTGTACTAAAATAGAATTTTTCGCCGGAACAACAATGCATTAGTTTTCAACCACCGAATATATTTTTAAAATATTGTTGATAACTAAAAAAAGTCGACTCCCGTTATATACTGCCTGTGAAAAGCCATTTTCTGGTAAATCAACTTGGCGCATAGTGCGATTTTTTAGATTGTAAATCACAAATTGTGCAGGAGTTACCATATAGATATTTTCGCCGGAGGCATACATTGAATAAACTTCCGTAACAGGTAACGAAACCAAAAAACCCGCAAATTTATCGAAAACGAAAACATCGTTTTGCTCAAAATTCAGAAGCAGGTAATCGGTAAACTCCGATAAAATCACCCTTTTATCACTTAGCTTTTTCAATTCGATACTATTGCTTTCGCTGACTTTTTGAAGATTGCTGTCAAAATATTTTATCCGCCGGTCAGCGTTATCGTATACCCAAAAACCACCCTGTTGTGAACTGCAAACAGCCTGAACATCGGTGAGCCGTAAATCGGCCAATGAAACCGGGTCGCGCAGGGGTGTAAGTTTATTGTCGATAAAGACCACAAAGTCGAAGTCATCGTAAAAAACAGTTATTTTCAATGGATTACTTACATCTGCCGAAGTAATGCCGCCCAGGTTGATATTGCTGTAAGAACTTTGTACCTGGTTCTTATTATTGATTTTGTACAGGGTAACACCATCAATCAGGTATCGGGTTCCCAGTATATCGGTAACTACCCGGCCTTCTCTTATCATGCAGGTATCTTCGAGCTTCCACTGGGCAAAAACCGGCAAACCGCTAGCCCAAAGAAATAGTATAAAAATCAGATGTTTCATTCGCAATCAGCTTCAAAAACCAGTCCAACCTGAACCGTATGTGCAAAAGTAGCATTTTGATGGCCAAAAACAAATCAGAATTTCACATAAAAAACCCCGGAACTGCTGAATCCCGGGGTAATTTTTTTTTAAATATTGAACTTTATTTGGAATCTCCGTGTTTGCAGGGCTGTCCTTGCTTCGGCATATCGCCTTTATCTTTCTTATCGCAATGCTTTTTCATGTCTTTCTTCGAATCAAACTGCAAACGCTGTTCCGGAGTCAGCAGTTCCCTGATGCGCATATCGCCATGGGTTTTGTTTTTCATAATCTGCATTTTCAATGCCCCGATTTCTTCGATCTTTTTATCCACTTCTTTTTCGACGGGTTTATCTGCCAGCAGCAATTTGTCGAGCTCGGCCTTTTTGATTTCAAGGTCAGCTTTCAATTGCAGGTTTTGCTGTTTAACCTCGTTTCTTACTTTTTTTATAGCACCCTGCTGATCAGGTGTTAATCCCTCGATGCGACATTCATGTGCCGGTTTCATGGCTTTGCCGCATTGTTCATGTTGTTGAGCCATCAACGAAGAGCTCAGCACTATCGCCATCATTAAAACAATCCATCTGATTTTCATTTTTCTTTACATTTTGGTTACATGCTTCTGACAGTTTCGGATTTAGTTAGTTTAATCGGACTAAAAAATTAATTTTGTTTGATTTGAAAAACACGGGACTATGAATACAATTATTTATGCGGTGTTACTTATGGGCTTGCTTATTTTTTGTGCCCATTTGTTTAATGCTTTGTTTGCTAAAACTAAGATTCCCAATGTACTCTTATTGCTGATTATTGGAATTGCAGCCGGATTTTTTGTCAACCAGAAACAATTTTTTGGTGAACTTGGCCGGGTTTTTACCACCATAACTCTGGTAGTGATAATCTTCGAAAGCGGGGTAAATCTGAAGTTCTCCGACCTGCGAAAAGCTATTGGGCCTGCAAGCATGGTTACCTTGTTTAATTTTATTGCCAGCCTGATAATTGTTTCAACAATTACACATTTCTTCATGAATTTCGATTGGACATCGGCAATTTTTATGGGGGCAGTGCTGGGCGGAACCTCATCGGCGGTGGTAATACCCATGCTGAAGCAAATGAAAATGAAGGAAAAAAGTAATAATGTGCTGTTGTTGGAGTCGGCGCTCAGCGATGTATTATGTCTGGTGGTTGGACTTGCAGCACTCGATGGTATGAAGGCAGGCTCGCTCGATGTTGGAAGCATTTTTAATTCGATGTGGCAATCGTTTGTTTTTGCAGCACTTATTGGAATCGCTGCCGGGTTTATCTGGACATTACTGCTGGGATTTGTCAGAAGTGCAAAAAATTCTATGTTTACCAGCCTGGCCTATTTATTTATTGTGTATGCAATTGTTGAACTGCTCGGGTGGAATGGTGGTATTGCCGCCCTTACACTTGGAATTATACTGGGTAACTCCGGAACTTTCAGCGAATCGCGTGTAATCACAAAATACCTCAAAATACCGGTGGCAACTTTACGCGAAAACGAACTTTCTTTTTTCTCGGAGATTGTCTTTGTGCTACAAACCTATTTTTTCGTTTATGTAGGTATCAGCATTCAATTCAGTAGTTTTTCGACTTACCTGTATGGTTTATTGCTTGTAGCCCTGATTATTCTGGTGCGACCTCTAGGAATTAAACTTTTTGCCAGTAAGGGTGTTGAGCGCAAAGAGAGAAGAATTATGTCGGTTATGACTCCCAAAGGTCTGGTGGCGGCAGTGCTTGCATCATTGCCATTGCAGGCCGGCTTGTCGGTCGGGGGAATAATTCAGGATCTGGGTTATGCCATCGTTTTGTTGAGCATTATTATCTGCAGCATTCTGGTAATGATTGCAGGCAGCCGTCCCGAAGTTATTTTCGGTGTCCTGGGCGATAGAATGCACCACCACAGATCATCCGGGGATGAACCCGCTACCAGCGAAAACCCTTTGTTGGTTGATGAAAATATGACGGAAGAAGAAAATGAACCACAAATGAAATCGAATGAAAACTAACACCTCCATTGTTTCTCTGGAAATAATCCCGCTCGAAAATGGTCTGCACATTGCAGTTAAATGTAAAGTGGGTCGCTATAATGCCTTGATGCTCATTGATACAGGGGCAAGTCAATCGGTTTTCGACATGGGTCATAAAGCATTTGAAAAACTCAATCTCACGAGAATTTCGGAACCGGTAAAATCGTCCGGGATAAACTCCGAGATCCACGACCTATTTACAGGTAATATCGACAGCTTTAGAATTGGTGAAATTCGAATCAGGAATATGCAGGCTTTGTTTATGCCGTTCAATCATATTAATTCGATGTATAAAGCATTGAAATTAGAACCATTGGCAGGCATTCTCGGAGGTGATTTTCTGGAGTTTTATGAGGCTGAAATCAGCTATCGCAACAGCGAAATACACCTTAAGTTAAATAAAGACTGATGTTTGGGTATTTTTTAAAAAAAAGTCTATATTTGCAGGCTAATAAAAAAAAGAAGTATTTAACGTTTTAAAAATTAAAAGAAATGCGTAATAAAGGTGCAATTATTCTTGTTGCAGTATTGCTGTCGCTGGTTTGTCTCTATTATCTGTCTTTCAGTATCAGGTCGAATCAGATTTCAAATAAGGCAACCAAGTATGCTGAGGCTAAGTTCAACGCCATGAATCTTAAGGTGGATGACCTGGAAAAATCGCATATCCTCGATTCTATCAAAAAGAGTTATCTGGATTCGCTGTCAGGCGAGAAGGTTTTCTGGATGTTTAAATCGTACACCTACAGCGAACTTCGCGAGCGCGAAATGGCATTGGGTCTTGACCTTAAAGGCGGGATGAACGTTACCATCGAGGTATCGGCGTCCGATATTATCAAAGCCCTGTCGAACAACAAAAACGATTCGCTGATGAATCAGGCCATTCAGATTGCCATTCAGCAACAGGTAGCCAGCAACGAAGGTTTTGTTAACCTGTTTGCCAAAGCCTACGCCGATGTTTCGAAAGGGAAATCGTTAGCCAATCTGTTTATCACAGCCGACAATAAAGACAAAATTACGATTCAGTCGAGCAACGAGGAGGTGATTGCCTACCTTCGCGAAGAATACAGTGCAGCCATTGGCAATGCCAGCGAAGTTCTCCGCAAGCGTATCGACCATTTTGGCGTTGTTCAGCCCAATATTCAGGAAGATTTTGCCATAAAAGGCAGGTTCCACATCGAATTGCCCGGTATTAAAGATCCGGAACGTGTTCGAAAACTGCTGCAGGGAACCGCTTTGCTCGAATTCTGGGAAACCTTCGAGAACAAAGAGGTAGCTCCAAAACTTGAGCAAATCAACAATTTGCTGAAGAAAACCAATATAGTTGCCGACCTCGATACCCTTGCAAAAACAACGGGAAGCGATACGGCAAAACCGGCAAATCAAAACCTGATTGTTGATGAAAACATTATTGCTGACACCAACGCGAAACCGGCTCAGGCTGATACTGCAGCCAAAACTCCGGCAGTAGCTGAAGAAAATCCCCTCTTCGAACGTTTAATTCCCAATGTGACCCAACAGGGAGAATTATTGCCGGGTCCGGTGGTTGGACGTGCACATATTAAGGATACAGCTAAGGTAAATGCTATATTTAATAACGAAAAGGTACACGAAATTCTGGGTGACGAAATTGTATTGTCATGGGCATTTAAACCTATGGAAAACTCTCCGGATTATTATGAACTTATCGCGCTGAAGCGTGATAGCAGAACCGGTGAGGCTGCCCTTGGCGGAGATGTGATTACCAATGCCCGTGAAGAATTTGGGCAGGGAAGTGCATACGCCGAAGTAACCATGTCGATGGACAGCCGTGGTAGCAACGAATGGGCACGTATTACCCGTGTAAATAAAGGCAGAAGTATTGCCATTGTACTCGATGGATATGTATATTCTTATCCTACTGTTCAAAACGAGATTAAAGGTGGAAGAAGTTCTATAACCGGAAACTTTACCATCAACGAGGCAAAAGACCTTGCTAACGTGCTGAAATCTGGTAAAATGCCGGCACCGGCTCATATTCTTTCCGAAGAAATTGTGGGTCCGTCCTTAGGTCAAAAAGCTGTAACATCAGGGCTGAACTCATTTATCATTGCATTTATTATTGTGATGTTGTATATGATTGTTTATTACGGACGTCCCGGAATCACCGCCGACTTTGCCCTGCTTGCCAACCTGTTCTTTATTTTTGGTGTACTGGCTTCGTTTGGTGCGGTTCTTACCCTTCCGGGTATTGCGGGGGTAGTTCTAACTATTGGTATGTCAGTCGATGCGAACATCCTGATTTTTGAACGTATCCGGGAGGAACTCCGGGCCGGAAAGGCCTTGTCGCTGGCAGTAAAGGATGGTTACAAGAACGCGTATTCTGCAATTATCGATGCAAACATAACCACATTACTTATAGGTATTATCCTCTTCAATTTCGGGGTTGGTCCCATACAGGGTTTTGCTACTACGCTTATCATAGGTATTCTGGCCTCCTTGTTCTCGGCAATTTTTATCACGCGTCTCATATTCGACAGCAAGGTGAAACGTGGTAAAAATATTGTTTTCGAAACAGGTCTCAGCAGAAATGCATTTAAAAACGTAAACATCCAATTCATTGCGAAGCGGAAAATATTCTATGTTATTTCAGGCATTCTGATTGTTATCTCTCTGGTTTCGCTGGCTACCCATGGTCTGAACCCCGGTATCGACTTTGCCGGTGGGCGTAATTATGTGGTGAAATTCGATAAAGCTGTTTCATCTGAAGAAATTGCCACAGCCTTAAAGCCTGTATTTAATGGAGAAACACCCGTGGTAAAAACTTTTGGAGGCAGCAATCAGGTTAAAATTTCAACTAAATATTTAGATCGAAAATCTGATGAATTGGTTGATTCGCTGCTTTACACAGGTCTTAAACCCATGCTTCCTGCAGGCACCGATTTGCAGACATTCCTTGCCGACTATAAAATGAGTTCGCAGAAAGTGGGACCCGCCGTTGCCGACGACATCAAATCGAAATCTGTTATTGCCATTGTACTGGCTCTGATAGTTATTTTCATCTATATCCTAATCCGATTTAAAAAATATCAATATTCGGTTGGTGCCGTTGCTTCATTGGTTCACGACGTGATAATTGTTCTTGGGGCATATTCGTTGTTCTATTCCATAATGCCATTCTCGCTTGAGATTGACCAGGCATTTATAGCGGCTATACTTACCGTGGTGGGATATTCAATCAACGATACGGTGGTTGTATTCGACCGCCTAAGGGAATATCTGGCTGAGTTCAAAAAACGTGACCGCAAAGAAGTAATGAACACTGCCATCAACAGCACATTGAGCCGTACCATCGGGACCTCACTGACCACCCTGCTGGTGTTGCTTGCTATCTTTATCTTTGGTGGTGAAGTTATCCGGGGCTTTATATTTGCAATTTTGTTGGGTATTTTTGTGGGGACCTACTCCTCAATTTTCATTGCAACGCCCATTACTTATGAATTGATGAAAAGGAAGTCGAAAAGAGAAAAAAGACTTGAAGAAAAACAATAGTTAAAGGAGGCCGTAAGGCCTCTTTTTTTTACCTGTTGGCGAAGTATTCGGTTAATATTTTTGCCTTCGGTTTGCCAATTGCTTTTTCCAATTCAAGTATGTCGAGTTTTTGAATTTTATCAACAGAACTGAATTTTTTCAGAAGTATAGCAATTGTTTTTTCTCCGATACCCGGTATTTGCTCCAGTTCGCTTCTGAGAAAGTCCGAAGAGCGCTTGTCTCTGTGAAACCCGATGGCAAACCGGTGGGCTTCATCGCGCAGGTGACGGATTATTTTGAGTGATTCTGAGTTTTTATCGAGATACAGTGGAATTGAGTCACCGGGGAAATATATTTCTTCGAGACGTTTGGCTATACCCATAATGGCGATTTTATCCTCGAGCCCTAGCTTTGTAAGGCTGGCAACAGCAGCATTTAACTGACCCTTACCACCGTCGATTACAATCAGCTTGGGAAGTTCTGCTTTTTCTGCCAGGAGCCGGCTGTAGCGCCGGTTTATCAATTCTTCCATAGAGGCAAAATCATCGGCTCCAACCACAGTTTTTATATTGAAATGCCGGTAATCTTTTTTCGAAGGTCTGGCATTTTTAAAAACCACACACGACGCTACCGGGTGTGTACCCTGCAAGTTCGAATTATCGAAACATTCAATAACATCGGGCAGTACACTGAGGCGTAAATCTTTCTTCAATGTATTCAGTTTCCGGTCTATGGCTTTATCCGGGTCTTTCTTTTCGATTATCTTTTGTTTTTCGAGCATAAAAAACCGCGCATTTCGTTGCGCCAGATTCAGAAGCTCAAGTTTGTCGCCTTTTTGCGGAACCGTCCATTTAAGTCCTTCAATGATAAATTCCGGATAAAAGGGTACAATGGCTTCGGGAGCATCTCTTCCAGTGCTTGTCCACATTTCGTAAGCCACCTGAAGCAACAGGTCTTCACACGATTCGTTGAGTAATCGTTTTAATTCGGTGTTAAAGGAATGAATAATGGCTCCGTCGAGTACTTTCAGATAGGATATATACACGGTCGATATATCATCAACAAGGCCGTAAACATCCACATTTTTAATGGTATTGCTTACTACGGTTGACTTAGCCCTATAATTTTCGACTATGGCGATTTTCTCCTTTACCTGTTGTGCCTTTTCGAATTGCAGCTGATTGGCATAATGCTGCATTTCGTTATGCAGATAGGCAATGGCTTCGGTTAGTTTTCCGCGGATAATTACCCGGGCAGCTTCGATGGCAGTGGCATACTCACTGCGACTTTGTAGTCCGACACAGGGAGCCTTGCAATTGCCAATGTGATATTCGAGACAGACGTCAAATTTACCGGCGGCAATCTTGCTTTCGCTTAAAGCCAGCCGGCATGTACGGGGCCGGTAGAGTATCCTGAGCAGCGAAATCAGGGTTTTAATAGTATATAACGAAGTATAGGGACCGTAAAAATCGCCTTCGAAGTCGCTTTTGTTGCGTGTGTATAAAATTCTGGGGAATTCCTCGCGCGTAACACAAATCCAGGGGTAGGTCTTGTCGTCTTTCAGCAGTACATTGTAACGGGGCTGCCATTGCTTTATCAGGTTATTCTCGAGCAATAAAGCATCGCTTTCTGATGCGACCACCATGTGTTCGATTCGGAATATTTTTTTTACCAGAACACGGGTTTTGTTGTTTTCGTGGTTTTTTGTGAAATATGAACTGACGCGTTTTTTTAAGTTTTTTGCTTTCCCAATGTAAATAATAACACCTTCTGAATTAAAAAATTTATAAATACCCGGATTTGAAGGCAGGGCTTCAACCTGAGATTTTATGTCGTTGCTGAATGCTGCCTGCATGATATTTATCCCTGAATGATTGCTTCAATTCTGCATAACGCCAGCGAACCGGAATATCCGTAAACGGTACAAGCCAATAAAACGGATTTTCGGGCGATGCCCAGCAAACCCAGTCCTGCATTTTTACTGGTTTCAACCGATACCTGCAAAACCCCATGATATGCTGAAGTCACCTCATTATTATTCATTAATGCAATTTTCTGTATCCTTTCCGAAAGTGCAAAAGCATCATCGGTTGGCAGTAAATTCTCGGTAATCAACCGAAAGGTTTTATGGGTCAGCGAAAACCGGATTTCCAACAGGTTCTTGTCGCTATGTTCCGCGATTCCATGTTGCAGCATATTACTGATTAACTCGTTCGAAACCCATACTATTTTCCGCAACAGCAACTTACTGCATCTGCTGAGTTCCTTCGAACCGGAGAGCTGCGCCAGCAAGGTGGAATGATTTACTTCAACCGAATCTCCGGAGTAATGTATCAGCACCACTTCGTCTGCCGGAGTCTGGATGGGTTTCTTTAGGTTCATCAATTACTCGATTCTCCGGTAAAAGTATGAATTTTTTTGGGAAATCAGAATACAGGAGTCAGAATACAGAATTCAGAAGGGGCGACCGGCAATGTTATAGCATTCTTATCTGACTGGAATTTTCCAAATCTCTAGAAACAACAGGATAATATCGTCCAACAAAATGTCCCCTTCTGTATTCTGAATTCTGTATTCCAGAATCTTCATAATCAAATATTGCTTTTATGGCCACAAATATTTACCATCAGACCAATGCTCTACCATTCTTTTTGCACCCGCACCCTCTGCACCCTGGCTTTTTCTTTCTGCAGCTTTTCCTGAAGGTCTTTTTCGTCCTGTTCCATGGCATTCAGAATACGTTCGGCATCTTCTTTCGAAACCTGATCCTGCTGTTGTTGCTGCTGCTGATTTTGTTTGTCCTGATTTTTATCGTTTTGCTGCTGCTGTTGTTGTTGCTGCTGGTTGTTGTTCTGACCCTGACCACCGCTGCCACCGCCCGATTGCTGCTTTGCCTGCATGTATTGGGCTACGCTCAGATTATAACGTGCATCGTTATTATCGGGGTTCAGGATTATGGCTTTTTGCAATGCATCGATGCTTCTGGCATAATCGCCGGCCTGCAGCAGCGAGGTACCCAGATTATACCATGCGGTCGACTGTTCCTTGCCCGAGCGGGCTGCCAGCATATATCCCGAGTATGAATTCGATGCATCTTCATATTTCTGCTGGCGGAACGAAGCAGCACCCATGTTATTTCGCACCTGATACTGATCGGGTTGCATTTCGGAGGCTTTTTTAAAGGCAATTTCGGCATCAGCAAATTCCTTTTTTTCGTAGTGACGATTCCCTTCCCGGATATACCTGCGTTCGGCCTGTGCCGATACATTCAGTTGCAACAGACTGAAGCATGTAACAATCGCAATGGTTTGAAAAGACTTAAGCATATCAGTTTCCAACTTTAAAAATATCAATTCTCGATTTTTTTCGTGTTATGCGATCCGAAATAAACAGTTCTGCCAACAACAACAGCAGCGCCAATGCAGCCGGGTAGGCAAATTTTTCGTCGTAATCGGAATATTGCTGCGATGTAGTTGTGGTTTGCTGCATTTTGCCAATTTCTTCGCTGATTAATTCAATCCCTGAATTACTGCTTCCTGTGCGAACATAAATGCCATTTCCTGCAAGGGCAATGTTTTTAAGTCCCGCTTCGTCGAGTTTCGACATAACGACATTGCCGCTGTTATCTTTCAGAAATCCGTTCCCATCCGGTGCAGGGACAGGTTGACCGTTTGGAAGCCCCATTCCAACGGTGTGTATCACAATTCCTTTTTCGGCTGCGGTTTTTGCCGACGACACAGGGTCATCTTCATGATTTTCGCCATCAGTAAAGATTACAAGTACTTTACTGGTTTGATTTTCGGAAGTGAACGAGCGGACAGCCATGTCGATAGCCGAACCTATGGCTGTACCCTGTTTGGGAACCATAGCCGGGTTTATCGTACTCAAAAACATCTTGGCTGAGGCGTAATCGTTGGTTACCGGTAACTGCACATAAGCATCTCCGGCAAAAACAATCAAGCCAATTTTGTCGTTCTGAAGTTCAGAAATCAATTTTTCCACCGATTTTTTAGCCCTTTCAAGACGATTGGGTTTCACATCGCGGGTGAGCATACTATTAGACACATCAATAGCAACAATCATCTCAATGCCGTTTCGCTTAACTTCCATCAGGCTGCTCCCGAAGCGTGGCCTTGCAATGGCAATTACGATGAGACCAAAAGCCGACAGCAATAGAATAACTTTCAACCGCCTCAGGCTTTTCGAGACTTCCGGCATCAAACCGGCCACAACCTGCGGGTCGCCAAACTGTCGGATTTTTTTCTTCCTGTTACGCCTCGATACCCACCACAACAGAACAAAGCCCGGTATCAGCAACAGCAACCACAAAAATTCTTCGTTATGAAACTGGAACATATCTTGTACCTCCTATGGCATGGGTTTGTAAATGGTCAATCGCAACAATAACTCGAGCAGTAAGGCTAACAAGGCAATTAACGCAAACCAGAAAAACCGCTCTTCGGGCTTGCTGTAGTCGGTAACCTGCAGTTTTATCTTCTCGAGCTGATCTATTTCGCTATACACAGCCTTCAGTGCTTCCTTATCTTCGGCGCGGTAGTATTTCCCACCGGTGATGTCAGCAATCTGTTTGAGCACTTCTTCGTCGATTTTCACTTCCATATCGCGGTATTGGGTACCGAATGCTGTTTGCACCGGATAGGGTGCCATTCCCTGTCGGCCAACGCCTATGGTGTAAACCCTGATTCCAAAAGTGCGCGAAATTTCGGCGGCAGTCAGCGGTGCTACCGACCCACGGTTATTTACACCATCGGTGAGGAGTATAATCACCTTACTCACCGCATTGCTTTCTTTCAGCCGGTTTACCGAAGTGGCCAGTCCGGAGCCAATGGCGGTGCCATCCGAAAGCAGATCGCTTCTGATATCTTTAAACAGGTTTATCAATACCGCATGATCGGTGGTCAGCGGACACTGCGTAAAGCTTTCACCGGCAAATATCACCAGTCCGATACGGTCGCTGCGTCGGTTCGAAATAAACTCAATCGCCACATCTTTGGCAGCCTCCAGCCGGTTGGGTTTAAAATCTTCTGCCAGCATACTGCCACTGATATCCATAGCCAGCATTATGTCGATTCCTTCGGTGGAGCTGGTCTGCCAGGTGTTTTTACTCTGAGGACGGGCAATGATTACCACAATACATGCCACTACAATCATGCGCAGCACAAAAACGGAATGCCGCAACTTTACGCGCAGATCACTGCCAATTGCCCGAAAAGCCTGCGATGACGAAAAATGCAGTGCGGGGTGCATTTTCTTCAGACGATAAATATACCAAACCGTCAGTGGTACAATAATTAGCAGAAACCAGAGGTATTCCTTATGTGAGAATGTAATATCGCTAAACATGGCTCTTGTCCTCCTCAGTGTTTTCCGGTTCAACTTCAATAAGCGCTTCTACCTGCTTTCCGGCTTCCGGGTCGGGTAACTCGATGGTTTCTTCAACTATTGTAAATGCATTTTTCAAACAACTGTCGTTCTCGTGGAACATCGGCTCTGCCTTCGCAAATTTTACTGCATCGGCAATATTAAGTATTTGCCTGAGTAAGTCGAGGTGCCGTTGCGAAAAGCTGCTGTTGCCGGCCATGTGTTGCATTATTTCATCGGTTGTCATTTCCATGGCACTTACCCCAAACCGGCCTTCGAAATATTTACGAAGGGTTTCGGTGAGTTCACTATAGAAATCAAGCAGCTTGCCAGATTGCCATTTCTTCTCGTCGCGGATTCTCGAAAGCTCGCGCAGTGCAACAATATGCGGTGGTTCGGGCGGTGGAACCTTACGGAATAACTGACGGATATTTTTCTTACGGAAGAACAGATAATACAGCACACCAACCACTGCAGCCAGAATCAAAAGTAGCCACCACCAATTGTCTTTAATAAACTTCCAGAACCGCCACCAGAATTCGGCCCAGGTAAGCGGTGTATTGAACAATTCGTCGTCGATGTCTTTTATCTGAATGGTAACAAACAGGTTCTGACCTTTCGCAACCGTGTCGTATTCCTGAACAAAAACCGTATCATTGGCTCCGGGTATCCGGTAGGTCTCCATAATCTCGTTGTTGGCAAGAATAAACAGTGATTGTTTTGCTCCGGCAGCTATCAGACTCAGGGCATCGTCGTTCCGGAAACCTATGCTACGGTATAATTCTGAGGCAAATTGCTGAATCATAAGATTTCTCACCGAGTCCTGCATCTTTTTCAGATTTTCGGGACTCATACCCTGAGTTACAGAATCGGGAATTGCCTGTGCTACTTCTTCCTGAAAGTTGTTCCTGCCGAAAACCACAATTCCGGCATTCTGTGCTTTCACCGTATCGCGGGGAACTGTATCCATATCGAGATATGGCAATACATTCAGACTTACGCTGTCGGTGTAATAAAAAAGGGTGTCCTTCCCGAAAATTACTTTTATTTGCTGACCGGGAATTACTACCTGACCCGTGTCGAACGATGTCAGCCTCAGGTTTCGCACATACAGGGGCTCGCCTGCTTTTTTACTTTTCACCGGATCTTCCGCCTTTATAATGTACACGTTGCGTGCAATAGTATCGGTATATTCCGGAAAGATTATTTCGTTGGGTTCGCTGCCATCATACTGCAGTGCGTAATGCAGGGGCTGCCCCATGATAATGCTGTCGTTTTCGACAACAACCCGTACGCTGTTTTGCTGGGCAAACAAACCGCCGGTTGCGGCAAGGCAGCAAACCAACCAAAGGGGTATTTTCATCCATTGCTGCATAACTATCTTTTTTTAAACAAACCGATTAAAGGTTTTATATAATCTTCGCCGGTGGCAATGTTTACATAATCGACTCCGCATTTGGCAAATGTTTCGCGGCATGCCTTGTCGTGTTGCAGCCACCACTTATTGTACTGCTCCCGTGCTTTTCGCGATGAGGTGTTTACCCAGTGAATTGCCCCGGTTTCGTTGTCAACCACCTGCACCAGTCCCATGTCGCTGAGCTCAGCCTCCCTTTTGTCGTAGAGCCTGAGAGCCACCACATCGTGTTTGCGGGCAGCTATTTTAAGGGCATCCGAATAGTCGGGCGACATAAAATCGGACATCACAAAAACGGTGGAACGCTTTTTAATGGCATTGGTTAAAAACCGCAGCGATTCGGCGATGTCGGTTTTTTTGCTTTGTGGTTCAAAATTGAGGAGTTCCCTGATGATATGCAAAATGTGTTTGCGGCCTTTTTTTGGTGGAATGAACTTCTCGATTTTGTCGCTGAAAAGCACCACCCCGATTTTATCGTTGTTTTGAATGGCTGAGAACGACAAAACGGCAGCAATTTCGGCAGCGAGAAACTGCTTCATCTGGGATTGGGTTCCAAACTGCCCCGACCCGCTCACATCAATCAGTAAGACCACCGTGAGTTCGCGTTCTTCTTCGAACACTTTCACAAATGGGTGGTTAAAGCGGGCCGTTACATGCCAGTCGATATGTTTTATCGGGTCACCGTAAAAGTATTCGCGCACTTCGCTGAAAGCCATACCCTTCCCTTTGAAGGCGCTGTGGTATTCGCCGGCAAATATCTGATTCGACAAGCCCTTGGTCTTGATCTCGATTCTTCGTACCTTTTTTAGCAGTTCAGCAGTTTCCATCGTTTTCTACTTAGTTTACTACACAATCAAACCTGTTACCATAATGCGGTAAGATTCCTGTTAGGGAACTTCAACCGTATTCAGTATTTCGCTGATGATTTCTTCGGTGGTGATATTTTCGGCTTCAGCTTCGTAGGTAAGGCCAATGCGGTGACGCAGTACATCGTGGCAAACTGCCCTGACGTCTTCGGGAATAACAAATCCGCGTCGTTTTATAAAGGCATAGGCCTTCGAAGCCATGGCCAGGTTGATGCTGGCACGCGGTGACCCACCGTACTCAATCAGTGGTTTGAATTTTTCGAGTTTATACTGATCGGGATAACGCGATGCAAATACAATGTCGAGGATATAGTTTTCGATTTTTTCGCTGAGATAAACTTCTCTAACAATCTTGCGTGCTTTCACAATATCCGCGGGTTTTACCACGGCTGCAGCTTTCGGGAAATCGTGGGCCAGATTTTCGCGCATAATCAGTCTTTCGTCCTCGAAACGCGGATAGTCAATTACCACTTTGAGCATAAACCGGTCGAGTTGCGCTTCGGGCAGAGGATAGGTTCCCTCTTGCTCAATGGGGTTCATGGTAGCCATTACCAAAAACGGGTCGGCCAACGGATAGGTTTTGTCACCCAGGGTAACCTGACGCTCCTGCATGGCTTCGAGCAAAGCCGACTGAACTTTTGCAGGGGCACGGTTTACTTCGTCGGCCAGAATAAAGTTGCTGAAAATAGGTCCCTTTTTCACAATAAACTCTTCCTGCTTCTGACTGTAGATCATAGTCCCCAGCAAGTCGGCCGGCAAAAGGTCGGGTGTGAACTGAATCCTCTTGAATTGAGCATCAATGCTGGTAGCCAGTGTGTTGATAGCCAGGGTTTTTGCCAGACCGGGAACACCTTCGAGCAAAATATGGCCATCGCTCAATAAGCCAATCATCAGGCCTTCGAGAAGGTGCTTCTGACCAACAATCACTTTCTGCAATTCGAAGTTGATGATGTCAACAAATGAACTCTCCTGACGGATTCGTTCGTTCAACTCGGTTACATTCAATGTCTGTGTCATAATATCAAACTTGTTTGTTTTTGTTTTTACAATGCGACAACGAAAATAGAAACATAATGTTTTGTTTGCAAGTGTTCAACGCAAGCTTATGCTTAGATATTTGTTAAAGCCCGTTAAAGTTGTGTTAAAAAGCGCTTGTTGGTGAAAATTATCCAGTAAAATGCGATTTGAGGTGATGGTAATGATGGGTTTCGAAGCGTGGCAATCTCATCTGGCATTAGGTATTGAGTTGCATACCCGTTAAATAAATATTCAAATCATTTTATTAGAATTTTTAAAACCTGTTCCCTGCCGTCGTCAATAAATAGTTTTATCATGTATAACCCGGGGGCTGTCCCTTTGATATTGATAATTGCTTCACCGTTTGCCGATGTCCCGGTGTAAACCAATTCCCCGAAAATATTATACACTTCTAATATATAATTAACTCCCGTTTCGGTTGAATTCAACCTGAATAGTCCGTCGTTCGGATTAGGATAGGCGTTTACCGGCGCTGTTCCGTTTTTCAGCTCAAGACTGTCGCAGCACTCTTTATATATATTAAAGAAGACCCTGTTTGTTTCTCCTATCGAATCGGTAAACGCCATACTGCATAATTCATAATTGTAGTTACATACCGGGAAAATAACTACCGGATTACGAGTGCTCTGACCTGACAATATTTGAGCGGGAGAAGGGAAATACCATGAATAGGAAAAAATATTAGCAGTATCAGAATCCATTCCATTAAATATTAATGTGTCACCAATTTCAGGGATACATTCAAATGTAAAATAGCCTAAAGTGTCTTCTGTTATTGTACGTGTGTATGTTGATTGTTTGCCCGCCTCATTACCAAATACATTTTCGTCGCAATCAACTGGCTCGATGTAAGCCGTAAAATCCACTCCGGTGCCGGTGCCGAATCCGGGTAACAATTCTATGTTCTCACCCGCCCGGTATTCAACAGCCTGGGCCTGGGTAGTGATTACCTGTTCCGATCGAATAGAACACATAGCAATATAGCTCTCAGGTGCAGTAACATTTCCGGTAAGATACGGGTGGTGGTAGTTTTTATAAGCAGGTGAAATACCGGGATTTTGTATGCGATATAAATTGTAAAGCAACATATAATCCAACCCGTTGTACATACCTAAGAAATTAACATCTCCTTCTTGCTGTATTTTTTTTTCATGCCAAAACTTTGCACTACATGCCCAACCGTTTCCGGAAAAAACAGTAGCTGACTCTGCATATGGTCCTTTACACGGAGCTGCATTCAACTGGTCACGAACTTTCTGCATATCTAAACGATTAGTTGTTTCACCTTGTAAGATTTCCCACAATAACAAATAAAAGGTATCCCAGTTGTGCTGATCCGCGCATACTTTTATGTTGAGAGTATTTGCTGGAACCCTTATACTCCCCCAAAACAAAGCAATATTTATTGCCCAGTTATTGCTTATTGCAGCCAAACTGCTTGTCATGTGAGCCACATCTGTTCTTAAAGGGGCAACCGTGTATGGTATCGCATCCCAGACCAGTAGCATAGGTGGAAGTGTAATTCCATTATAAGAACCCCTAAAGTATTTGTCTGTACCTCTGAAACCATGTTGAAAAGCTGTAGCATCGTTCCCGATATTCGGATTGACACCATCTGGAGAATAAAACACCCAATTAAATGGATTATTCCCATAAGGGCAATATTGTATAAAATTAATAATCTTACTTGCAATTTCTATTGAGACATCATTGTAGTCGAAATTGTGATATACACCTGTTTCATTGTAAAAACCTGAATTAGGAACCAGTTTTTTTACCAAAGCTAAATTTCGCAACAAAAATATTGCTTCATCCTGACTCATTATTTCTATATATGGATTGCTACACATATTACTTGTTACTGAACTCGCCCAACCGGGATCCCCACCTGAGTGGTTTGTCCCAGGTTGTATGTTTTTGTTTAACTCCGGATGTGTATAAATAAAATCGTTTGGCACATTGTTTCGCATAAAAAAACCATCGTATTGGTCGCTCATATATAAATCCTCCCATGGAAATTCCGATTCACACATATCCATGTTTTCGATATAGGTTTGCAATGCATAATACAATTCTCTCAAAGTTTGATTTACATCTTGCCCATTATTATTTAACAGGTAATACTCTGTTGCCAGTACTCCTATGTAATCACCCAAATAAGCAGATTGCTGCCCAAAGTGCAAATTCTCTTCATTCTGATGATTACGAACGCCGGCTACCTGACAAGCCCCAATTCCAGCTCCATGAACCATAAAATATTGTAAACGATTACGGTAATACCAGTATTTCACTAGATTTTCCTCTTCTTGGGTCATATTGGTTTGTGCTTGAGTAAAATAAGAGAAGAGTGTTACAAGTATTAATGTAAATGATGTAGTATATAATTTCATTTTATTAAAGCTTTTTTAATTTGAGATAAAACGTAGTATTTTCAGGATAACCCCAATAAATAATATAATTCTCAGGTTTCATCCACAAATGCATTTCATCGTTTGTTAGCCGTAAAATATCCCATGAACCCCACCTACCAATAGGTCCGATGGGATTTGGGTGAACATCGCTTGAAAAATCTATAGTAAGTTCATTTTTAATATTATTATAAAAACACCATGCTCCTTTGCGGATTGTATCATCCGTGCAGTTTTTTAAATTTAATATATATTTATATTGTAAACCAGGAAATAATTCATCGGTAAACTCCCACTCGCAGGCAATTTGCTGGCGATACAGTTCAGTAGAATCCAGATCGGTTATTAGTAGTTTTTCTACCTGCCAGGTGCCAAGTACGCGGTTTTTTGCAGACCGGAAACTGATGCACGGCCCGTCTTCGTAGCGGGAACATCCCAAAAGAAAAACCAGTAGGATTATTGCGGTAAGTATGAATGTTTTTTTCATGGCTATCGGGTTTATTTATTATGTTCGACTTCGATAATTTTCTTTTCCAGTTCGATAATATACAATGTAAGTTCTTCGATTTTTTGAAGCAATATTTTATCCATTTCAGCCACATCAACGCCATTTTCGGTAACCTCAGATTTACTTGGCACCCCGGGCAAATGTTTATGCACCGCAATGTAGTTTTCCACTTCATTAATACTCATCAACGGGTAACCGCTTTCGAAAACAAAGTCAGACCATGTGTCAAGGTTTACGGTTACTTTACGTGCCTTTACTTCCCCATTGTTGTTAACATGGAAGTTAATTACGCGATTGCCTGAATCGTCATTGAAAATATAGAATTGTTTGGCTTCAATAAACGATTCACTCACTAAAGTGCCGTTACATAATATCCTTAATTTAGAATCGCCATCCACAATGCTTTCGAGCGCATAGATATATCCTGCATCAGCTGCCGAAGGTGTATTAACCAAGACAGCTCTGTTCCATTGTGCATATCCATTTGTATTTATATCTAAACCACCGTAATTATTAAATTTTATATGATCGATACCGTCCATATTCCAGTAAATACTTCCACCTTCACTGTACCATAATGTAGTTCGGTGAGTGCCGCCATTATTTAAGGATATCAGGTTTTGGCTGCCACTGGTAGGGCTAATATCAAGAACGGCATTTCCAAACGATTCCGTATTGCCACCAATGCAGATTCTGTTTTTTGTAAAAAGTCTTCCGTCGGTATAAATCCTACTGTATGGAATTGAGCTGAGTTGTACTTCAAAGGCAATTTCTCCTGCTGAGCTGTTGCGAATTGTAATGCCTTTTTCCCCTGTAAAACCTTCCTGATGTATGATAACCGGTCCTGTGCCTAACTTTTGATAATTGGTCCCATCAGCAATGTTTAATAAACTGCTCCCGCTTCCAATAAATGAACCTAGACTAGAGTTATACCCAATAATATGCCTTGTATAGTCATCAAAAATAGTACTTATTAGTCCGCC
>Ga0116149_1000590_pt1 | contig 47699 bp, 41 predicted proteins | sample AD_UKC057_MetaG_FD_89787 | JGI IMG/M metagenome (GOLD analysis project Ga0116149, IMG submission 89787) | Active sludge microbial communities of municipal wastewater-treating anaerobic digesters from USA - AD_UKC057_MetaG | ecosystem: Engineered > Bioreactor > Anaerobic > Digestate | place: USA...
AGCGGGCGCCGCCCCGGCAGGGCTTCCCCCCTTTATTAGGGCCTTTGCCGTTGTTTCCGGGAAATGGTTTTGTGCCCGCTTTTCCGGGGGGGGGGGGGAGACTACATTTCCTAAAACTTTGGCGGTCCGCCATCGGCGGGTAGTTCCACGGGTATCAACTTGTCCTGCGAAGGTGCTTCCAGGGTGGGTTCTGTCGGCAAGGGGGCCATGGGGAACATATTCTTGGGCTCAGGCGCGTTGCCGGCAAGGTATTCAGCCAGGGCGGTTTTATCCACGCCAAAAACGGTGTCACGCATGAACTCCAGGGTCTCTTTTGTGCGCGCTTTTACCCGTTCATCGCGTATGCTGCCTTCTCCGATATGTCCGGCGATGAACTCGGCGAACTCGTTCATGCGTGAGCCAAAGCGCCGCAGGCCGGTGACGGTTTCTGAAGACAAGCCCAGCGAATCCGGGTCCGTTGCTGACGTGTAGGAGACGGACTGGCCTGATTCCAGCAGTGCTTTGATTTTCGGGTCACTCTTGAAGACTGCTTCATATTGATCCAGCACGTATTTCATAAAAACATCTATGGCACATATCTGCAGGACAGGGTCTTCCCCGGGATGGGAGGCGACTGCGCACAAAATGTCCCGAAATTCCATGTCCCGTGATTTGAAATACATGGGAAGCGAAATGGTCAGCAAACTTGGCTGCGCCAAACCCGGTACGCTGCGTTCAAGCAAAAAACGGCGCAGCACCGGGTCATCATTTCTATCCTTAATAACGATGAGAACATCGTCCATATCTCCCTTGGAGGGCAGTGAATCGTTTGCATGAAGTGCCGAGCTGGGCGCAGGAGTGCTGTCGACATTTTCTTTGATTATTAGCGGCATATATTCCAAGGCAGTGACAATATTCTTCAGGACAAGCTGGTCCACTTCCGCTTGTGATTTTCCCAGGGCTTCCTGTTGTCTCGCCACTTCCGCTCCCTCTCTGGCCGCGCGCAGCAGGTCAATGGTGCGCAGATGCCGGAAAGACTCAAAGGGATATTCCTGGCCCGGGGTTCGCAGGGCATCGTTAATACTCAGCGGACGCGCCGGCTGAGATTCAATCTGTTTAACCACGTCTTCCACCATTTGCCAGTACGGATAGCGGGTGCGCGCTGTCGGGGCTATAGGTTCGGCCGCCAAAAAGGCGACGATAACAAAACAGGTGTTTAGCAGCATAAGGCCTCTCCTGTCCAACCCGAATCCGCATCCAAGAAACCGAATTGTTGGAATGAAGCCAATGGGCACAAGGATAGTGGAAGCGGCATCTTGCCGCTCTACATCAAGAAGCCCATGCTGGCCTAAGTTACAATGGAAGCGGCAGGATGCCGCTTCTGCGCCTTCGCCATTCCTTTCGTGCGGAATTAGGTCCAAACTGTTCTTGTTACACTAAGAAGCCACTTCCAAGAAGGCCTGTGGCCCAAATAACCAAACAAAACCACTGGATACAACCGTACAACTTGACCCCTGGTGCGTTCTCGCCCAGTTTACATTTCTGTTTATGTCTTAAAACGCAACTCGGTTCGGTATCGTTTACAAGGCCGATAGAAACGGTACATTCCCGCGGGGCGTCATACACCGATGAACCCGGCACGGCCAAGGCCGAATTTCTTTCGGCTGTCAGTCAGTATAAGAAATACACATGGTCGGGGACAACATAAGTCGCAGATAACATTCCGATTGGTACAAGGGATTGAGTTTTTTGTTTTCCCGCCGCGCCTCTAAATAGTTATATTACGGTATACAAGAAATTTGTATTTTGATATAAAAAAAAGGCCTCAGTCCACCGGATGTCATGATGCTGTGAAATCTGTACCGACCAGGTAGTTTTCCATTTCTTTTCAGTCTGACGAACTGTGTCGGCCGTGAAGACGGATACAGTTTTACCTTGACCTCGCATCGGCATATTTTTTTTGGTTCCCCGGGCAAAAATGAAGTAGAATACGGGCCTTCACTACTACCTGAGTCGAGGAAAATCGTGTGACAGGATTTTGCATATTTCGGGGAGAGAAATCTTCAATCTTCTTGCTGCTGGTTGTCGGCATTTTTTCTATTGCCGGGTGTAGCGGCCACGGTCGCGGCGGTACGGTGAATGTGGTGGGGTCCACATCGGTACAGCCTTTTGCCGAACTTCTGGCGGAAGAGTACCTCGCAAAGAATCCCACACGGAATGTGGAAGTACAGGGCGGGGGGTCCACGGCAGGATTGCAGGCCGTGCGGACTGGGCTGGCTCACATTGGCATGTGTTCCCGAACGTTGACGCCCGAAGAATCCGGTGAATTCAAGGGGACCTTGATCGCCCGGGATGGCCTCGCCATTGTGGTGAATCCTTCCAACCCGGTCGGTAACCTGAGCTTATCGCAATTGTGCGATTTGTTCAGCGGCGCCATCGCAAACTGGCAGGATGTGGGCGGTGTGGCCGGTCCGGTGCGTCCCATTACCCGCGAAGAAGGCTCCGGTACCCGGGACAGTTTTGTGCATCTGGTTATGGGTGATTCGCACATTACGCGCCGGGCGCTGACCCAGGAATCGAACGGTGCCGTGCGCGAACTGGTCAAGGGCGATCCGGGCGCCATCGGATATATGTCACTCGGCATGGTCGGTATGGAGCTCAAGACGGTCCGGATTGAGGGCATTGAACCTACGGCCGATAATGTGCTTGCGGGAACCTACAATCTTGCGCGGCCCTTTCTTTTTGTGACTAAGGGCGAAATAAGCGCGGAGGCCACACATTTCTTTGATTTTGTAATGTCGGAGGAAGGTCAGGATACGCTGAAACGGGAAGGGCTCGTGCGCGTCCGATGAATCAGGATAAACTTATAGCGCTTGCATTAATGACGGTGGCGCTTTCGGCCGTTACCGGCCTGGCTGTTATAACCGTTTTCATTTTTAAGGAAGGCGTTCCCATTATAGTGGATGCGGGGCTTCGCGGTTTTTTTCTTTCTTCGGACTGGGACCCGGCGGCGGGGCGCTTTGGCATTCTTTCGATGATTGTCGGCTCACTTATTGTGACGTTGGGCGCCATGGCGCTAGGTGGGGTTTTCGGATTGAGCCTTGCTATTGTGCTTACGCAGTTCTGTCCCGCGAAATTGGCGGCCATAATCAAGCCTGTCGTTGAACTGCTGGCGGGTATTCCTTCCGTGGTGTATGGATTTATGGGGGTGGTCACACTGGTGCCGCTTATCCGCACGTATCTCGGTGGGCCGGGGCTATCGGTTCTGGCGGCTTCCATCGTGCTGGGCATTATGGTGCTTCCTACTGTTACCAGTATTTCTGTGGATGCGTTACAGGCCGTTCCCCGTTCCTATTGGGAAGGTTCCGTGGCCATGGGTGCCACGAAATGGCAGACCACCCACATGATTATGTTAAAAGCGGCCCGTTCCGGTATTGTGGCGGCAATTATCCTGGGCATGGGCCGCGCCCTGGGTGAAACCATGGCGGTTATCATGGTTGCGGGCAATGCGCTGGAGGTTCCGGGCAGCCTGCTGGACCCGGTACGTACGCTGACCAGCAATATTGCCCTCGAAATGGGATATGCCACGGGGCGGCATCGTGAAGCGCTGTTTGCCACCGGCGTGACGCTCTTTGTGATTATCATGATTTTCAACACTACGGCCCTGGTTATAGCGCGGCGCGGAGCGGGAAAGAGAGGCCCGAAATGAGGCGCCTTTCTCCGGCTATTTCGCAGCGTATCGCCATGGGAATACTGTGGCTGCTGACCCTGGCTACCATCGCAGTATTGTTTTATATAATTTTTTATATTCTGATAAAGGGGCTGCCCCATATTACGTGGGAGTTTCTCAGTCAAGCGCCGAGGAGCATGGGGCGTAAAGGCGGTATTTTCCCGATGATTGTGGGCACCTTCATGGTATCGGGACTTGCCGTGCTTATTGCCGCGCCATTGGGCGTGGGCACGGCGGTTTATCTGACAGAATACACCCGTGAAAGCCGGTTTACCTTTCTTCTCCGTTTTGGCGCCGATTGCCTGGCAGGTATTCCATCCATCATCTACGGATTGTTCGGATTTGTTTTTTTTTCCATTGCACTGGGTATGGGCCTAAGCGTTCTCTCAGGCGCGCTCACCCTGGCGTTGATGGTGCTGCCTACGATCATCCGCACTGCTGAAGAGGCTATCCGCGCCGTACCGTACGCCTATCGTGAGGCCAGTTACGGGCTTGGTAGCACGCGCTGGCAGATGGTAACCCGCATTGTTCTGCCGGCCGCGCTGCCGGGCATCTGTACCGGTATTGTCTTGTCACTCGGCCGGAGTATCAGTGAAACGGCGGCGGTGATGTTGACGGCGGGTTCCGCGCTGCGGCTGCCTCAGTCGGCATTCGATTCCTCGCGGACGCTGGCGTTACATTTTTACATCCTTTCCCGGGAAGGGTTGTCCATGGAAAAGGGCTATGCTACGGCATCGGTGCTGATCATCATCATCCTGGTTCTGAACGCTTTTGCCTATTGGTTGATGCGCCGTTTCATACGGAGGGCCTACTGATGACGCCCGATGCATTAACCCCCATTATTGAGGTGCACGACCTGTCTGTACGGTTTTCCGGAAAGCCCGTACTTAACCACCTTAACCTTGATATCCATCGGAACGAGCGCCTGGCCGTCATCGGCCCCTCCGGCAGTGGCAAGACCACGTTTCTCCGGTGTCTCAACCGCTTGAACGATCTGCAACATGATTTCAGTCATACCGGGCAAATCCTGCTGGACGGGAAAAACATCTACGCGCCCGAAGTGAATCCCGCCCGACTGAGAAGGCGGATTGGCATGGTGTATGCCGTACCTGTGCCGCTGCCCGGTTCCGTGTATGACAATCTCGTCTATGGGCCAAAGCTGGCCGGAGTCCAATCCCGGGACGATTTGGAAGAACTGGTGGAAAGTTCGCTTCGGGCGGCATTCTTATGGGAGGAAGTCAAGGACCGGCTTCGCATGTCAGCGCGGGACTTGTCCGGCGGCCAGCAACAGCGGATGTGCCTGGCCCGGGTGCTGGCGCTGAAACCGGATGTCATGGTCCTGGACGAGCCGTGCTCCGGCCTGGACCCCATTTCCACGGCGGAAATAGAGGATGCGCTGCTGGAACTGAAATCCAGCCATGCTATCGTACTGGTGACCAACAATACCAAACAGGCCGGCCGCGCCTCGGACCGTACCGCTTTCTTTCTGATGGGGGAACTCATCGAGGTGGGCGACACAGGCCGCTTGTTTACCAACCCCGTCGACCAGCGTACCAATGACTACCTGGTCGGTCAGTTTGGCTAGGCGATGCTATGGAAACTAAACTGCGGACACAGAGCTTAAATCTGTACTACGGAAAGTTCCACGCGCTGAAGGATGTCAACATCCAAATCAAGCCGCAGGCCATCACGGCCATTATCGGCCCGTCCGGATGCGGCAAGTCCACCCTCCTGCGTTGTTTTAACCGGATGAACGAGCTTATACGGGATGTGCGCATCGAGGGCGGCATATTTCTCGATGGCATGGATATAAACGCTCCGGGCGTGGATCTTACCCGGCTTCGTCGCCGGGTTGGCATGGTGTTCCAGCGCCCCAACCCGTTCCCGCTGTCCATCGCTGATAACGTATCCTACGGCCTGCGTGTTCATGGCGCGCCGCCCGGAACCCGCGCGAGCGAGGTGGTGGAGCAGGGGCTGCGTGCCACCCATTTATGGGACGAAGTCAAGGATAAGCTGAACAGCCCTGCGCTTGCCTTGTCGCCTGAACAACAGCAGCGCCTTTGTATATCGCGGGTCATTGCCATCGAACCGGAAGTATTGCTCATGGACGAGCCCTGCTCGGCTCTCGATCCCATTGCCACGGGCCATATCGAGGAGTTGATGCGCGCGCTTGCGGAACGCTATACCATTGTCATTGTGACGCACAACATGCAGCAGGCATCGCGGGTCTCCTCCGACTCGGCGTTCATGTTGCTGGGTGAACTGATAGAATTTGGTCCCACCGCCCGCCTCTTTGAGAACCCTGCGGACCGGCGAACGGAAGACTATGTTTCCGGGCATTATGGATAATCGGGGCACTGCCCCTCGGGAGCGTGAATCATGTCGAGACACTTGCTAAACGAAATCGAAAAACTTAAAACTCGAATTCTTGATCTGAGCACCGTGGTGGAAGAGGCTGTTTTCCGCGCGGTGACGGCATTTCAGGAGCGTGACGCGACCGCGGCGCAGGCGGTGGTCGATGCGGATACGGAAATAGATCTTGCCGAGGTGGATATCGAGGAGGAATGCCAAAAAATTTTGGCGCTGCACCAGCCTGTGGCCCATGACCTCCGCTTCATTATAGCAATCCTCAAAATCAACGCGGAACTGGAGCGCATCGGCGACGCTGCCGTCAATATCGCGGAACGGGTCAACCTGCTGGCCCATGAGGAACAGGTCCGGATCCCCTTTGATTTCCTGGGTATGGCGCGCAAGGCCCAGGACATGCTGCGCGAAAGCCTGGAGGCGCTGATTAAACTGGATTCGCGCCGCGCCGTGCAGGTAATCAAGGAAGATGACACGGTGGACCAGATGAACGGCCAGGTTTACAGTATTATCGAGGAAGGCATTCGGAATGATCCCTGTCATGTGGAAAGTTATATCCACCTGTTGGGCGTATCCCGCCACATCGAACGTATTGCCGACCACGCATCCAATATCGCGGAGGATGTCATCTATCTCGTCGAGGGGCGCATCGTGCGTCATCGCACGGGAATATGTACGAATGACGATATGCCGAAGTAGTCCTTTTTGTTCCTTATGTGACTGTTCTTCGGTGCGGAAATGGAAAGCATCAAGAAGACTGTACGGGAAGCCCCTGAATTTTTGCGGGGTCAAGTTGACTCGTTTCTGGGTGCGGGCAGTTTCCCCTTATGTTGCTTTCGTTTTACAGATGGTTTCTGTTAGGGCGGCGGCGATATAGGCGTTATCTTCATCCGACATGGCAGGATGTATGGGCAAACAAAAGAGCCGTTTTCCGATTTGATTGGAGCGCGACAAACGTTGCCCCTTTGTGTGCTGCCTCAATACTTTCCGTGTCTGGTAACAGGGTGGATTGGCAACAATACATTTGATGCCGTGTTTTTTATCCATGATTTCAATGATCTTGTCACGCTTCTCGCCGGCCCAGTCTTTTTTGACAAGCACGGTATACAGGTAATAGGTATGTTTCCGGTCGGACGGTTCGAGTGGTAATTCAATTTCGGGGATGTCCCGCAGCATTTGGTGGCGATTCAAGGCGAGCCGTCGACGGGCTTCCACGAAGGCGTCCAGTTTTTTCAGCTGCACCAGGCCCACGGCAGCCTGTACGCTTGTCATGACGTTGGATGTGCCCCAGGTGTCTGCGAGAAATCCGTAGAACCGTGTAGAGCGGCAATATTCCGCGAAGCGGCCGTCATTGGTCGTAATCATGCCGCCTTCCCCGAGAGTACAGATATTTTTCATGGTGTGCAGGGAGAATACGGTTCCGAGACCGTGCGGGCCGATTTTAGCGCCCTTGTATTCCGCGCCCGTGGCGCGCGCGGCGTCGCCCAACACCACCAGCGGCCCGTGAACAGGATGGGGATGGTCGTGCGCGATCTTCACTAGAGCGTCCATGGGGGCGGCCAGGCCGTTCATGTGTACCGGCAGAATGGCCCGGGTGCGCGGGGTGATGCGGCGCTCCACATCTTCGGGGTCCAGTTGCAGGGTCTTTGCATCCACCTCGGCCCAGACTACCTGGCCGCCTGCGCCCATTACCGCCAGCGGCGCGGCGACAAAGTTGATTGCCTGTACAATGACCTCATCGCCGGGCTGAAGAGTCAGGTATTTCATGGCCATGTCGAGGCCGGGGCCGGCGCTGTTGACGGCCACCGCATGGGCGGCACCTGTATAACTTGCGAAAGCCTCTTCAAATTCAGGGATAGGGTAACCGGAAAATCCAAAACCCTGGTGAATGTCCGAAGCGCGGCGCATGGCCGAGACGGCAGCCTCGATTTCTTCCTCGCCGTAAACACCGCCAAGTTTCGGTTCGCCTTCCCAGGTATCTTTTGGCCGGCTATGCTTTAAAATGTGTTTTCGTTCTTTGACGGATAACATAAAGCGACCTTTCTTTGTTAAGGATGGTCCTCCGGCTTATGGCCGGCACCTTTTCCTTAATGTTCAGAATTTAGTCCGGCACCTTTCGGCTATTCTCCTGGCATCATATTTCTAAATCAATGTTAATTCACCGGCTGTGCCGGTGAGAATTCGTCAGGCTTTGCCGTTCCATCGCTTTTCTTTGCTTATGAACATATCGGCTCTTTTTGCTGTTTACAACATCCTTGCTTGTACCGTCATGCCGGTCTTTTTCGCGCCTATACGGTACTTCCTTTGAAACGCGTCCACACCTGTGAAAAAAAACCGGAATGACGTGGGCTTGGTCGTGATACGATGGACAACAAAACTTTGAGACGGAATCGATAGTTGTTTTCATGAGGCTCCTTTTAGGAGCCCTCCTCATACCACTGGCTCTACCGGTGGTTGTTGATTTGGGACGACATGCCTGAATCTTCGAATGTGCGCCGACCTTCTGGTGCAGTGGCGGAAAAGAAAGACGCCTGTTCCAACCGGTCCCGCCGGATATTTTTTGGCACAAAACGGCTATCAGGATGATGTTACGGTATTCCGCGCCTTGATTTCTTCAAGCGCTTTATCCAAAAGTACATCCCGCCCGTCCTGAAAGAAGGCCCGGCACGCCTCCAAGGTAAGCGGTAATAGAATATCCGGTTTGACGGGGCTTTCCAAGTCTGCCTTTGCCGTAATGCGGATACTGCCCGATTCATCCAGCATTCTGCCGATAGGGTAGGAAATCACATAACCTTGTGGCATGGTAATCTTCCCGCCGGGCAAGGCCCAGGAACCGTCCGTGCCGGATGCGCCCACCAAGGTGACGTTGGGCAGTTCATGCAGTGAATCGGCAAGGGCCTGGCTGTTGCCCCGGGTACTGTAATCAATCAGCACCATGACCGGGCCGGTGAAACAAGGGGTACGCGGCTCAATGGTGATGCTTGCCGCTTTGTTGAGCGCGAAACCGCCCTTGGCATAGTCGAAGGCGACTTGGTCACGGTAGAACATGGGGGTTTGCATGAAATGTCCCGCGTAGGAGGCAGCCAGATCGTCCAGGCCGCCGACATTTCCTCGCAGGTCTACAATAAGTCCATTCACATCGTCGTCAAGAAAACGTTCCACAATACGGCGGAACGCGCGCGCCGGAAAAGGCGTGGCAAGGGTGGCGGTTTGTCCGTGGAGTTTCATGTAGCCGATGCCGCCATCCAGTACCTTGTCCACCATTGGGGAGTCGAATTCACTGAAAGAAATCTCCTGCTGGAGCGGGTCTGATAACGTCTTGTAGCTGTCACGCCGCGCTTCCAGACGGGTTACCCAGACACTTTCGGAATCAAGGTTGCGAAACATAACGGACACTGTTGTGCCCACAGGCGCGCGGGTCAACAGCGCGCACTGCTTTAAAAGACGGCATTCCCGCGTGGCGCACGGGGTGTCGTTCCAAAGCAGGGAGGTCTGTTCCAGCGCTTTGGCCACCGGCAGGTCATTCCACTGGATGATTTCAGCGCCCCATTTTATACCGGCCATGTCGGCAAAAAAGCCGGGTTCCACCTGTACGACCCGGATTCGGCCGTCCTCCATGGGCGCCACGGAAAAACCGTATCCGCCCCCGATGGCTTCTTCACGGTATGTTTCGGGCGTGGTGATACCCAGGCTGCTGTCCGGGATGGAAAAGAGGTAGGAACGCAACGCCAGGTAATAGGCTTTGTCATCCTGCGCCAGTTCGGCCGCTTCCACCAACGGGGCGTGGGTGTCATACAGTACGTCCCAGTCAATCTTCTTCCAATCCGTAAACGCGTATTCGCGGCTCAACTTTTGATGCATGGCTTGAAAGGCGTCCGGCCAGGCGCGGTTTTGAAAGTTACCCTCGCTGTAGCTGCCGAAAATTTCCTTTACCGCGTCCATACTGAACCCCACCCCGGAGGGAACCACCCCCGTTTTTGTCGCAGTACGGGCGCAGCCCGCGCCAAGCAGCGCTGCCGCAAGGCCGGACAGCAGGCAACAGGCCATAAGACGAAAAACAGCGATATTTGGTGTGCGAGGTATCATCCGGTTGTTCTCAAGTCAAGCGCCCAGGAAAACGGAGCGGTATTGTTTCACCCCTATTGCTTGAGTATTGTATCATATTTGACAGTAAGAAGGTTGAATTTATGTGCGTGACGCGGACGGGCGGACGCTGATGTTCCGAACACGCGGAACAGCGCTTGCCTGGCGAGTATCGGATATAAGGCAGTACCATGGCCCATAAACCTGTTATGATGACCACTACCCTCTGGGATTTTCCGTCGCAACAATATGGCGACGAATCCCAGGGTGACAAGCACTATCGCGGCGCCACGCCTGCCTATATCCTATGGAATCTGCTGCAGCGTTACACCCGCCCCCGGGATCTGGTGGTGGATCCCATGGCCGGTAGCGGCACCACTCTGGACGTGGCGCGCGAATTGAACCGGCGTGCGCTGGGGTATGATGTTAATGTCACGCGCAAGGACATTTTCAACTGTGATGCACGCAAACTGCCCCTCGAAGAAGCCAAGGCGGCCTTTGTTTTTTTAGACCCACCCTATTCAACACACATTGATTACAGCGATGATCCGCGCTGTATCGGAAAACTTGACGCCCGAACCCCCGCATATTATGAGGCCATGGAAAAGGTGATTGGTGAAGTGCATCGCATTCTGAAACCCGGCCGACATATGGCGCTCTATGTTTCGGACTCCTTTCAGAAAGGAAAACCCTTCTGTCCCATCGGCTTTGAATTGTTCCAAAGGCTTTGCAAACGCTTCGAACCGGTGGATATTGTTGCTGTCACCCGCCACAATGCAACGCTTGACCGCAATCATTACCATACCGCCGCCATAGAGGGGAATTATTTCCTGCGTGGATTCAACTATCTGTTTATTATGAAGAAAGAAAAATAAGGTCGGGATGCTGGATTTTGTGCCGCGATTCCGCCCATCTGTTTCTGCGGCTCATGTCACTCTGCGCGGAGGTTGTCTTGAAGGACTGCGCCTTCAGGGGCAACTATACCTCCCTTGTTTCCTTCATGGTAGAGGATATCCCGGATGAATACGCCGGGGTTGGTTCCGGTGACTTCAACGGCGGCGCGCATAGTGCCGCCGGCAGTACGGTCAAGTATCTGGCAGTCCGTAACGCTTGTGTTCCGGCTGTTCTCAATGAAGATGCCGCAATGGCGAGGTTCGAATATCTGGCAGGCGGCGATAAGCGTTTCGCGGCTATTGAGCACGGACACGGCTCCACCTCGCGCATCGTCTCCGGCGCAGGCATCGTTGAGCAGATTGCCCTGAAGCAGCACCCCCTCGCAGTTTTCGATACGTATGCCGTTGGCGAGGTCTTTACCCCGGTTATGGTCCTGGTCCAGGGAGTTGCCTGAAACTACAATATGGCGCGCCCCCTCGAGATAAATGGCATTCTCCGCGCCGGTATAGATATGGTTGCCCGAGACCGCCACGCCGGTTGTATTTTTCAGGTGGATGTTTGTCGCCTGACTGCCGATGAGATTGCCGCTGATGGTCCACAGCCCCGCGCGGCCGCGGGCCTCGGGTTTCACGGGCGCTTCAAAACGGATGTTTGCGCCGTTGGGGCTGACCCGTGCCTGGATGGTGTTGCCGGCGATGGCGCCTTCCTCGACGGAGCCATCGGCCACGTCTATCCAAACGTCTGCGGAGGCCTCCGCTTCAAGATCGTAGTTGTATTCAATGTCGTTGCCGGTGATTTGCAGGTCCCGTACTTCACCGCCGATCAAACGTATGCCGCCTGCCTTGCAATAGCTGATATGGTTATCAGCGATATTGGCCTGATGCAGGTTCACATGGTCGAAAAAGACGCCGATACCGCTGCAGTTATAAATATGACTGCCCTCAACGATGATATTCCGATTACGGCCGCTAAATAGTAGTCCGTGGCGTACCTTGCGCACCTGAACGCCGCGCACCGTGGGCTGCACGGTTCCGGTGAACTCAATACCGTCCGCTTCCGGATGGGCGCCCACAATGTCAATGGCGCCCACGCACGGCGTGCGTTCAACCTCCGAGACGACAGGGTCGAAGGAACTCGGTGCGGCTGTACCCGTGTGGTTTCCAATAAAGCGGAAAGCGGGACCCGGCCCGGCCATGACCACGCGCGCGCCGCCGCCCGCGCCGTCCAGATTCACGGGACCGCGCTCCTTGATCGGGATAATGATGGTGTTCGTGATGCGGTAAATGCCTTTGGGAAAATAGACCCGCCCGGTCTGCGTTTCATTGACGGCACGTTGCAGTGCTTCCGTATCGTCGGCAACGCCGTCGCCCACCGCCCCGAAGTCACGGGGGTTTACTGCCCTGGCCTGGGATGAAAAGAATACAGCAACTAAAAACACCGTTAATAAAACAGGTAACGCGGTCCGCATCTTGGGGTCTCCTTATTCGTTTACAGGGTACAAAAAAGGACTTAAGAGACACAAAGGGCATCAAGGGGCGGTTTATTCCAGGGCCTGGCGCAGCGCGTCTGATAAGCCCTGCAATTCGTCCCGGGAAAAGTTCAGCGTCACTTTGCTTCCCCCGGGATGGCGGCAGGTCAGGGCGAAGCCGTCTTCTTTTTCTTCCAAGCGCCAGGGTTCGCCCTTCGGCATTTTCGCCTCGGGAACCATCCAGTACTCCGGGTCGAACTCGGCTATCTGGACCAGGATGCCGAAGGCGTCCCGGGGGTGAATAAACACTTCCTTCCAGGTGCCGTCCGGGTATTCATGTCTCCCAAAATAGGGAATACCGTGCTCCTCCAGCCTTTTAATCGCGGCCTCCAGATCCGGCGTCTGCAGGGTAATGTGGTGAAATCCGCCCTCGCGGTTTGCGAGAAAGCCGTCCAGAAAGCTGGTTTCCGCCGAAGGCGATATCAGTTCCAGGCGGGACAGGTCCCCAAGGGAAAGCGTTTGCCAGTAAAAATTGCGGCCGGCTTCGTTGTAACATTTCCCGGGCAACGCTCCCAAGATATCCCGGAAGAAGGCCAGCGCCTTCTCGTGATCCCTGACGGCAAAAGCGACGTGGTCTACGCGTGAAATCATGGTGTGCTCTCCTTGTTATGGTTATTTCTTAAAGAAATGCAAAGGACATAAAGGACACAAAGAACAAGAGGGACTCAAAAGACAGGAGAGTACGGGCGATTATTTCCCTTATGTCCTTTGAGTCCTTTAGGTCCTTTGATATCATTTTGGAACCTCGTCAAAGATGTCATTTGTCCAACACGTCCGCCACCGAATCTTTGCGAGTCAGCGTCCGGAAATTCTGGACTCGGTGAAAGGTCATGAAGTTGGCATCATGATTGTTACGCGCGCCGCCGATACCGTCATCGTGGGCGGTACGGCAGACCGCGATGATATCCTCGCCCTCAAAACGCCAGTCCACATATTGAAACCCGTGCGCTTTGGTGTCTTTGTGGTACAGTGCCACGCACCGGGTTTCCCAGTGGCGCAGGTCGGGCGAACTTACCAGCGCCAGGGTGTTGCGTACGGTCCCGGGCCGGTTCTTGTCCTGATGGCGCGGGGGCACGATAGTGGCCAGAGACCAATAGAGGCCGCTCTGTTCGTCCTTGCGGATGGTGAATTTTTTGGCGCCGCCGGGGAAATCCACAAAACCGGTTGTGGGATCGAAGGAGGCGGTTTTGCCGTCCGCGCTGACCGTCACAATAGCCGCCTTTTCGGGATACCCCGGTGTATCCACGCGCAGCATATCCACCATCGTACCGTCCGGTGCGACCACCGCGCTGCCTTCAAGCCAACCGCCAAAGGTGCCGTCCAGCCAGCCGGGTTCGCGGACAATAAAATTACTGAAGGCCCAGTTATCAGCCTTGAGCAGGTCGGCATCCACGGGTATGGACAGCATGCCCGCACAATAGCGTTCTCCCCAGTTTTCCCCGTTCGAGGCGTCCTCGAAGGCGCGCCAGAGACGGCCTTCATGTTCAATGACAGGCATGGGCGCGGTGTGGAATTGTCCTTCCGGTGTCAGTAGTCCAGTGTCGGTGTCTTTAGGTTCGGTCCAGGTTTCGCCGTTGTCCGTGGACCGCCGGATAACAATGCGCCCGTGGTGTTTTTCCACACCCATGATATAGGCCGCGTCCCGGTGCGTAAACACTTTCGGCCAGAACAGGCACCGCAGTTCCGTGATTTTGCGCCAGGTTTCGCCCCGGTCCGAGGAACGGTGTACCGTGGCCGTGGCGCATTCATGCTCGTTGCTTTCCGGCCCGAAATAATCGTGCGCAGCCAGGTAGTCGCCGTTCGGCAATACAGTCAGGCTGGGCGAACCAATATAGAGGCCCGTCGCCTGCGGAACATGGTGGACCACGATACCGGGCGGCGACACGGCGGGCGGCGTCTTGAGATGGATATTGCCGGCGGTCATGACCACGGGCAGAATGCGGCCCTCGGCATCATAGTCCAGCCGGTCTATAGCAATCTGGCGCGCAGCATTGAAAGGCCCGCCCCCGCGTTGATGGTTCCAGCGATGATAGACGATAAAATCAGCGCCCCCTTCCGGGGCATGCAGAAACGAATGGTGGCCCGGCCCTTTGTGGTCCTTGTCGCTTTTTAGAATGGTGCCTTCATAGGTCCAGGGGCCGACAGGCGTTTCTGACATGGCATACTGGACCGAATAGGACGCGTTCATCATTGATCCGCTGCTATAGGACAGGTAATACCGCCCGGCGCGCTCGTGCATATAAGCACCTTCGGTGAAGTGCTGCGGCGTTTCGACAGGGACCTCTTTGCCGAGGTGTGTCATATCCTGGCTCAGTTCAAACACGCGCAGTTTCGCGCCTGCGCTGCCCCCCGCATACAAATATGTGGTCCCGGACTTAGGATCGGTAAAGACCATGGGGTCAATCGCCTCGAAACCGTCGCCGCCGGTCAGCAGGGGTGCGCCCGAATCGGTGAAGGGCCCGGCAGGTCCGTCCCCGACCGCTACGCCGATGCGCGATGGGGTCGGGTTTTGGGGCCCCACGGAAAAGTACAGGTACCAGCGGCCGTCCTTTTCCGCGATACAGGGCGCCCATAAGGCGTGGCGGGGTGCACCGTCCTCTTTTATCCAGGCGATTTTATCCCTCTCCAGAATGGGCCCGTGCCGTTCCCAATCCTGCAGCGTGGTGGAGGAATGGGCGTACAAGACCTTTGGCTGCTTGTATCCTGTAGCGTACAGCCAGACCGTGTCTCCGACCAACATGACGTGCGGGTCCGCTCCCATGAGCACGGGATTGAGCGGCGCTGCTTCCGGCAATGTTGCCCAGGCGGTGCTCCAGGCGACAAATAATACCATCAAGGGGAATACACGTTGCATCAGGATACCTCCCGTCCATTAAAAAACCACGCAAATTCATATACGTCAAGAACAGGGTTCATGATAACAAATCACCGCGACGTCAAGCACCCGTACGGGAAAACACCGGAAGCACCGTCATCCCTGTTGGCAGGGGTGTTGGAGCAAAAAACAGGACTTCTTCCGGCGCATGTAAAACCATGTGCGTTGCAGCTAATCCTGAAACGTGCCGGGGGCTGTCCCGGAGTTTTTGCGGGCATGACGTAGGGGAGCGGAAAAATATGGTACAGTCCCCGCCGCCTGGCTATGCGCAAACCCAAAGTCCGAACCATATATCAATGCGCTTATATCAACAAACGCTCCCACATGATTTGCGGTGGGAACAGTCCAATTGTTTCTCTGGGCTTGGATTTTATATCAAGATTACCTTATAGTATGCATACGGTTTCAACGGATTGGGAGTTGCTTCATGAAAATACTTTCGTGGGTCTTTGTCTGTATGTCACTTGGTCTGGCATGCGCCTGGGCATCGGATGAAGAAAAGTCCACTGTATCTGACCAGTTGACACTGTCCCTGGAAGACCCGGCTCAGGAACAGGCGGCCTATGATAAACACTGGTACTTTGGGGTGGGCGGCACCAACTATCATCCCCGGCTCCGAGAATCCGAAGGTCAGATACAGCGTGAACTGAACGGCCTTTTCGACTGGATGCCGCGCTGGAAGAAACCGACCACCTTCGCGGATTGGCGGGATGATTTTATGCTGTGGGATTTTGTAGCGGGCTTCGGCAGAGACCTGACGCCGAAGACAAACTGGATGCTATGGTTTGGCGGTGCTGCGGGGTCAATGACGAGTCGGGAGCGTTACGGGCTTATTTCCACCAAAATTAATTTCAAGCGCTCCTCTCTTTTCCTCGCGCCGGAGTTGTTTTACTATCCCCTGGGCAAGGTTGACTATGGCAGTATTGACGGAACGCATGGTCTTCAGCGCGTCCGCGCCGCCTTGGCGAACGCCAAGCCTTATCTTTCACTTGTAACGGGTTTCACTTTTGTCAAAGCCGAAGCGGACGTCAAATTCAAGGCACCCGCGCTGGGAACCCTCTTCCGCCAGGAGCAGTCGGAAAACCATTACATGTATACCGTGAGCCCCCGCGTTGGTCTTACGATGCCCATAGGCAAAAATACCAGCCTTAATCCTGTCTTCATTTATCTGTTTAATGGGCCCAATCACAGCACCGAGTATAACGGCTGGGCCCTTTCGTTCACCGTGCGCTGGCAGTTTTAGAAATAATACCGGGAAGGAAACAAGGAGTACGTTCATGTTTATGGTGATGGGATTGCTCACAGGGGCCCTGCTTACGGCGACTGTGGCCCCTCCTGAGATTTACGGGCCCGTGCCTTCCCCGCAACAGCTGGCCTGGCAGCGCATGGAATACGGCATGTTCTGTCATTTCGGCATTAATACATTTTTTGACGAGGAGTGGACTGACGGAACGAAAGACCCGAAAACCTTTTTACCTACCGAGTTCAACGGGCGTCAGTGGGTGGAAACGGCGAAAAAAGCCGGCATGCAGTACCTCATTGTTACGGCAAAACATCACGATGGTTTTTCCATCTACCCGACGGAGCATGGTGACTATAATGTAAAGGCCAGCCCGTGGCGCGACGGTAAAGGAGATGCACTGAGGGAGGTGGCGGATGCCTGCCATGAGCTCGGGCTTATGTTGGGTGTGTACCTGTCCCCCTGGGACCGTCACGATCCGCTCTATGACGATCCGCCCGTGTATGACGAACGCTTCAAGGCCATGCTGACGGAATTGCTAACCTGGTATGCGCCGGTCGGTGAAGTCTGGTTTGACGGTGCCGGGTCCAAGGGGCATGTCTATGATTGGAACGGGTACTATTCCTTGATTCGGGAACTGGCGCCGGACGCGCTTATCGCCATCTGCGGCCCCGATATCCGCTGGATCGGTAACGAGGATGGGCTTGCCCCGGACACGCTCTGGAACGTGCAGGAAGTAACACTGCCGATTCCGGGGGCGGAAAGCGGTGGGGAAAAACGCTGGTATCCCAGTGAATGCGATGTGCCCATACGCAAAGGACAGTGGTTCTATCACACCGACGGCGCGGCAAACCTGCGCAGTCTGGAGGAACTGCTGGAAATCTACTACCGGAGCGTGGGACTGGGCGCAGCGCTGCTGTTGAATGTGTCACCCGACCGGCGTGGACAATTGCCGCAGGCGGATACCCAGCGGCTGCTTGAATTTGGAGAGGTTATCCGGGACACCTTCAACAATAACCTTGCCGCGCGCGCGCTGACCTCGGCCAGCAACATCCGCGGAAACAGTAAGGCTTTTGCGCCGGCCAATGCGACAGACGGATTAGAGGACACTTACTGGGCCACAAACGACGGTATCCATGAAGCCTGGCTCCAATTGCTTTTCGGAGAGGACCGGGTGTTTGACCGTATTGTGCTGCAGGAACACCTGCCTTTGGGACAGCGTGTCAAGGCCCATGAAATTCAGGCCTTTGTCGGGAATGACTGGAAAACCATCGCCACGGGAACCACCATCGGTTACAAGCGCATTCACCGGCTGCCCGAGGTGAAGGCGAGGCGTATTCGCGTCCACATTACGGACGCATTCGCCCCTCCCGCCATCGAGCAGATCGGCCTTTATAAAGCGTCTCCAAGAGAAACGCCGTATTGACCACCACGGGGCCTGTGAGGCCGTAACAAAACCTTACAGGCCCCCCTGGGTAATTACGGGGTTTCTTGCTCCAGCAAATCCACTTCCCGTAAGAAATTCTCTCCGGATAAGAGCCGCAGGCTCTTGATTTCAAAGGGTTTCAAGGAAACGGATTGTTCCACGCCCAGAGCTGGAACATAAAGCGTAGCCGACCGGGCCGTACCCGTGGGCTCGAACAAACGCACCACAAATCCTTCCCCGTTTTCGGCGCCCTTGAACGCGGTCATCAAAATGGTGTTATCAGAGAGGACAACGCCGGGCGGGGACATGGCGCCGATGCCGGGGGGATAGAACGACAATGCCATAGGTTTCTCATTGTGGGAAAGGGCTTCCCGCTCCACACGGTTCATGCGGTCTTCAACGGGCCCGGCGTTTATCCAGAAGGTGAATTGACGTTCTCCCTGGTCGATGCGAGGCATGTACCGGTCCTGAGGCAAGGTCTTGCGGTTGCCGAAGGGATGGGCTGAATAGGCGGGTGAACGCAGCAAGGTCAACCGGATTTCATTATTGGGACAGTCGGAGCCATAAAGGCCGTCGTTGATGCAGGTCAGCGCCATGTCCCGGGCTTTGGAGACGGCGGCCACCCACTTCTGCGCCACCACCTCGCGCTCCTTGCCTGGAAGGTTGTCGCGGCCATAGGCGACCTGGCCCCGGTATTCACACCCGCTGAAAACAGTCGGCAGGGCAAGTTTCAGCGCCTTGTCCTTCTCGTTCCAATGTACCCGGACATGCACTTCCACTTCCGAGCCTTCCTTGGGCAGGCGATAGGTGAGCACCAGGAAGGAACGGTTATACGCCATAATCGCTTCAACGACCGTACGGACCGGACCGTCTTCGATAACCCGCAACGACGGCAAGGGCGTGTGCAGTTTCAACCCCGAAAAGGATGTACCCGCTTCCGGCGTCATCAAGGTGAAACGGCCTGTTACCTCGCGGTAGTGCTTTTCTAGCATACTCCAGGGGTCTTCATTGTCGCGCATGACCAGCGGTGTAAAAGCGTTGGGTTTGAGTACTTCCCTGCCGTTTACACAGAACCGGTCCACCAGGCCAGTTTCCGTATTGATCAACACTTCAAGTGCCGCTGTTTTGAAGTGCAGACTTTTTCCCACCGATTTCAACCTGGGTACGGGCTTTTCGGTCTGTTGCCGGGGGGTACAGTCGATACGGCTAATTTGAGAGGGCGCCAGGGTTGCCCGGAATACGCATCGCTTGCGCCATTCAAGCGGGATGTTGCCAGCCTCTTTTTCCACCTGGCAGAGAACCGGAACCCCGTTCATAGCGGCGTTAAAATCGATGAATACCGCTTCATCGTGACGGTCCGGAAGATTGAATTCGCACGAGACTACCGTATCCACGGGGTAGGGGTGGGGATTATAGACCAGCACGGGAATCGTATCCCCCTCCGCCTTGGGTTGTCCTGCTGCATGGGCAAAAAATGCCCGCGCTTTGAGGCGCGACAACAGTTCCAGTCCGTGGTCCATCAGGCGCAGGCCCGCATCTTCCACGGCCTGAATGGAAGAGCCCGGAAGTATATCGTGAAATTCGGCTTCCATCAGGTCGCACTGCGCCTCGTATAACCTGTCGCGGGGATAATCGAGCAAGCCTGCCAAGGCGGCGTTGGCGCACATTTTTTCCACCATATAGAGCTCATTTTCGAGGAGGCGGTGTTTTTGTTTCAGCCGGACCTGGGAGGTGTAGCATCCCGCGCCCCAGGGATTGAGGTCGCGTTCAACCCTCGGTCGGGCAATACCCCGTTCTTTAATCTCGGCAAAATACGCTTCGGGTGTGGAATGCTTGATCGGAAAGGCTTCATTCCGCCGGATGATGGCCGTGAGATCCTGTAGATCTTCCCGTGAGGGACCGCCGCCGTGGTTGCCTACGCCCCAGGTTGCCAGGCCCACTTCGCGTTCACCGTAGTTCTCCAGGTAGTGTTCCATAGAGTGTTTTATCATGCCGCGCCCGGGGGTGCCATACCATAAGAGTGTGCGATGGCCCGCCACTTCCGACCCGTCATAGCCGACCCAGATATAATCCGCGTCGGGCAGCGGGCAATCATTATTGTCCGGGCGGCAATGAAGATAGGAGTCATATCCCGACTTCGCCAGGATCTGCACCAGGCCGCGCGTATGTCCGAAGGGATCAAGATTGATGGCCGTTGTCGGTTTGACGCCGAACTTTTCCATAAAATAAGCCCTGCCGCTCAGAATCTGACGGACAAAGGATTCGCCACTGGGCATATTACAGTCCGGCTGCAGGTACCACCCGCCCATGATGTGCCACTTGCCCTCCTGTACCAGTCGTTGTATACGCGCAAAGAGGGCCGGTTCATATTCCTCGATCCATTTGTACAGGATAGCTTCGTTATGATTAAAGATGAAGCCGTCATAGGCTTCGCAGAAATCAGCGGCCACGCGGAACGTGGATACGGCTTCCGCCGCGCCTTCTTCCCATTCCCAAAGCCAGCAGGGATCCAAATGGGCGTTACAGAGTAGATGCAGTGTTTTCATCAGGGTTTCCAAGGGTGTAAAGGGGAACTAGATGCCGGAATAATATCATATGTGACATCTCTTGAAACAGGCGGCCCTGTTTTTAATTGTTGGTCCACTAAATCAATATTAATCCACCGGCTCTGCCGGTGAGAAGTCGTCAGGCTTTGCCGTTCCATCGTTTTTCTTTGCTTATGAACCTGTCGGCTCTTTTTGCTGCTTACAACATCCTTGCTTGTGCCGTCATGCCGGTTTTTTCGCGCCTATACGGTACTTCCTTTGAAACGCGTTCACGCGCGCGAAAAAAAGCGGAATGACGTAGGCTTGGTCGCGATAAGATGGACAACAAGGCTTTGAGACGGAATCGATAGTTGTTTTCATGAGGCTCCTTTTAGGAGCCCTCCTCATACCCCCGGCTCTGCCGGTGGTTGTTGATTCTAAGGGCGCTAGGAATTTTTCCGGTGTTCGGGCATGTGCAATGCAGATTGACAGGATTGTGCAGCAACACCGTGAAGCGCGGATGCGCCATCCGCGCACGCTGAAACCCTCTGATAGTCTCCTCAACAGCAGTTTTGCGATTCAGAAGTACCTGTGTTTGACTGCGTGTCCTTATACCATTCCACAAAACGTGCAATACCTTCATCCATGGAAAAGCGTGGGGCATAGCCCAACAACGTGCGCGCATGGGTGATGTCGGCATGGGTGATGGTGACGTCACCGGGTTGCGACGGATGCTTTTCAATGAAGGCTGCTTTTCCGGTGTGTTTTTCAATAAGGCCGATAAGATCGGCAAGGCTGGTGGTGTGGTTTTCGCCCAGGTTGAAGATTTCATAACCGAAAGGGGTGTCCACGCAGGACAGCATGCCCTGGATGATATCTTCTATGTAAGTGTAATCCCGGCGCGTGGTCCCATCTCCGAACATGGGAATCGGACTGCCCTCCAGGATATGCTTGGTAAATTTGTGGATGGCCATATCAGGACGCTGCCTGGGGCCATAGACGGTGAAGAAACGAAGCAGGGTTACGCGCAGCCCATATACATGATGATAAACATGGGCCTGCAGTTCGTTCATACGCTTGGTGGCGGCGTAGGGACTGATGGGACGCATTACCGGGTCTGTCTCCCGAAATGGAACGTCGGTGCTGCCCCCGTAAACGGAGGAACTGGAGGCAAAGACCAGATGGGACGGTTTGAAATCGCGGCAGACGTCCAGGATATGCTGGCTGCCGATCACATTGACGCGGTGATACAGATTCGGGTCGCGCAGGGACGGGCGTACACCGGCGCGCGCCGCAAGATGCACCACGACATCAGGCCGCGCTTCTTCAAAGACGAGGCGCAGGGCGGCTTCATCGCAGATATCCCGTTCATTCAGGTGAAACGTCTCACAACCGCACAGTCCGGCGAGGTTACGGCGCTTGATGGCCGGATCATAATAATCGTTAAAGGAGTCCAGTCCTGTTACCCTGTCGCCCCGGCCGCACAGGGCTTCGGCCAGGTGAGACCCGATAAATCCGGCAACACCGGTGATCAATACACGTTTCATGGGATTTCCTTTCGACACCACGAATGCTGTTCCAGTTTCAGACTTCCTGACCTCGTCGGAATTGCGTATGGCGCTCGTAAACAAACAAAAAGACGGAGCAAAAAGGGACTGATGACGAAATAGCCGTTAGTAACGCAAAGATACAGGTACTTTGCTGCCATTGGCTATTTCGTTGCCTGTCCCTTTCTTGCGGTCCTATACGAACAGGCTTCAAAAAAGTGCCAAACCGGATTCCGAGTAATCATTGAATAACCCCGACGAGACCAGGAACTCTGAGGCTATTTGTGAAGCGCCGGTGAATTTAAGAAGAGCCGCGAATGAACACGAATAGACAAGAATAAATTTAAGTCTGCTGCACCATTTCGCAAAGCGCATTTATTTTGATTCTTGTAGACCGTTTGTTTTTTTGGAAAAAGTATTACTGCAACATGACAATATCTATGCTGTTTGCCATGACACGTTGACTCCTATTTTATTGATGTTAATTCATGGCACCATAGGCTGTCATGCTTTCTTTAATCTTCTGCGGAGTACGTGTAAATATCCACGTCCTGGTAGGTGCCCTGCCGGTAGAGGGCTTCCCGTTGGGTGCCCGCGTGGACAAAACCCGCAGCCGTAAGGGCCGCGGCGAGTTTTGTTTCATTTGCGGTTACCGGGGTCAGGATATGGCGTAACTGCCCTTCCCTGCATAGCTCCGACAAGAGGGTTTGGAGGGTATGCTGAAGTGCGGATTTGGCGTACAATTCCTCATCGTGCAGATAGAGCCATGCCCGGGCCATCTGTTTTTCCGGTACGGGCTGTAATTTAAGGAGCCCGCACGGCGTGCCGTTCATCCGGGTGAGTATCCATTCCCGGCGATAAGGTGGGGGATGGAGGGCATCCATTTCACGATCGTAACGGGTGGCGGTCAGTGCACCGGTTTCGTTGCATAAGAAATAGGCGGACCGGTTCCAGTTTTCCCATTGGACCAGTACTGTCGCGTCCCCTTCCAGTAAAGGGCGCAACCCCAGCTGGCCCTTGAAAAGGGCCTTTGCGGCGCCCAGCAGGGAAAAGCGCCTGGTGCGAGGCCCCATGGAGGCGGCCAGATGATCGAAGTTGATGCCGACGGAGGCGATTCGGTTGAAGGCAGCCACCACAGCGCCCGTCCAGCGGCGCTGGGCATCACACCATGCCGCATCAGGATGGCGTATGTCTCCCGAGCGCGCATAATGGATGGCGACATGGCCGCCGCCGCATAGTCCTCGCGCCCAGCAGCGCAGGCATTCGGGCGTCTGCAATGCCCCGGACAACAGAAAGGCTTCGCAACGGGTTTCATCCAAGACTCCTTCCGTCAGATTTCCCAGGATAAATCGGGGGTTTCCCAAAAAGGGAAGGGAAGGATAGAGAGCGCCTTCCCCGTCAGCAACGAGCGTTTCGATGCCGCTGGGGTCCGCGCGGTACATGGGGGCGCCGTTGTGTATGGCCTTGAAGAGAAGGGCGAAGGGTTCCACCCGGAACGGCGCGTTATGCAGCAGCTGGTCCACGTAATACAGGATATTGGCCTCTAAAGAATCCACAACTGCCTCAGGAGCGAGACAGGGATGTGCCCTCCAAACGCCGGGCAGGTCGAAGACAATGTTCCCGTACCCGGCCTTGTGAAGATCTTCGACCACAGAGTGAAAGGTTTCAGAATCAGGCCGGACCCCGACCCGAATGGATTCTACAGCGCCGTTTTCCAGCAGTGTTTTGAATGCGCCTGCCGGCTTTTTCCCATTCAGCGAGGTCAGCCCGCCTACGAGATTTTCCAGGAAGGACGCTTCGGACAAAATCAACCGGTAACGAAAGGTGCAGCCGGCTTTTTTCATTATGGTTTCGGGGAACGGCGAGAACGGAATGTCCAGTTCAAGACGGAAGTGTTTTCCTGCGAGGCGCGCCGCGGCACCGATTTCGGCCAATACCACCGTTGCCTGTCCCCAATCCGCCGCGTTCAAGGTGTCGAGGCGCAGGGACAGGGTAATGTCTTTTTCTTCACGGGAACGCGCCAGCAACAGGAGGCCGGCCCGGTTCAGCCAGGACAGGGCCTCCTGAAGAGAGGCTGCGGCAAGCGTCAGTTTTTTCAGGCCGCCGGCATAAACTGCCTTCTTGAAAAAGGCCTCATCATCCAGGGGCGCCAAAATGGCTTTGGTGACCCGCAGCCACTCGAGTTCGCCCACGACTTCTTCCAATTCTTTTTGCGGATGCCTGTCCCGGAGCAGGTGATAGATGCGGTTGACAGGTTCGCGGGGATAATACTCGAGCACATCCCAGGATATGCGGTCGCATTCAAAACAGAAGCAGGTATGGGTGTCTATGACATAACACCGGTCGTCCCTTTCAAATCTGTGTAAATGCGGCGCCAGCATCAATAACTTCCCAAAGTGCCTTTGGAGCGGCTGTAATCCTCAAGAATACGGAATACGGTCAGACCGACAACGGTCCACACAATGCAACTGGCTATCAGCCAATAGAAAGAGGGATGGGTGAATACGGAACTGAATTCCTGTATTGTTTCTCCGCTTGCGGTTATCTTTTCCACCATCTGGCCCCCGCTCAAGACATACTTGATGGAAATGGTTGCGTCGGTGATGGGGAGCATGTGCAGAAAGAGGCGTAATGGCCAGGGCTGGTTCAGTATTTCTTCGCGGGCGAAAACAGCCAGGGCGAAGAGGACCATGCGCACGATAATGGCAATTTGTCCGACCTGTTTGAATACCAGTACAAGACCGCCGACCATAAAACCAAATCCGACAAGGTTAAAAAAGGTCAGGGTCAACAATACCAGGATGGGAAACATGTCCCAGTGCAGCATGCCGCCCACGCTCCAGGTGACCGCGTAGACCAGGATGCCCGACGAGATGATGGTGCTGACCGCTCCGACCATGGTTTGGGCCATGAAGTTGACGGCCAGGCCATGGGGGCTCATACATAGCTGTTCAAGCACCCCCGTGGTGGCCATACTCTGCAGGCCCTGGGTGAACATGCCTACCACCCCGAAGGCGAACATGCCGATGATAAACCCCAGCACAAAATTTGTGGCTGCGGCCGGATTGTCAAACTGGCTGATCTTGTCGCCCGCACCGCCCTTGCTGTAAATGAAACCCGCAATAAGCACCATGAGCATCCCGTAGCCGATGACCATGCCGGTCAACGTACGGAACCAGTAGCGTCGCATGATGATAAACGATCGCACCACTTCCGCTTTCATTACCCGAAAAAAAGACATGCGGATCCTTTCGTGGAAGTTCAGCGCGTTACGGCGCTGTCGGTAAGATGCAAAAACACGCTTTCAAGATTCTGCTGCCGCTGCGAGACGGCATGCAGCAGGCAGCCCGATTGCCGCAACCGCGCGGGAACGGCATACAAGGCTTCCGAGCGCAATGTTTCCGGCTCGCGGACGACCTGTACCACGAGCGCCGGCCCTTCGGAGCCTTCCTCCATCTTCGCGGAGACGATGCCCGGGATAAGGCTGAATTCCGACGGGTCGATGGGTTGATTCAGTTTGAATACGAACACTTGTTCTGAAAACAAATCGAGCAGTTCATCGGTTCGCCTGCAGGCGATCATCTCGCCGTTGTTAATGATAGCGATGCGGTCGCATAATTCCTGCGCCACGTGCATGTCATGCGTGGTGACCAGCACACTGCGCCCTTGTTCACGGGTCATTTCCATGACCTTGTCCTTGATGGCGCGGCCACTCAGCACATCCAGGCCGGTGGTCGGTTCATCCAGCAACAACACCTGAGGGTCGGCGATAAGGGCGATGCAGATGGCGAGCTTTTGTTTCTGTCCCCGAGACAGCCGCCTGACCTGGATATTTTTTTTATCTTTCAGGCCGATAAAATCGAGCAGATCGTGGGCGCGCGGGCGCAGCAGGGCGCCGGGCACATCTTTCAGGGTGCCGTAATAAATCAGATTTTCAAGAGGCGTCAGAGGCCAAAGGCTGGTGCGCGTGCCTTCCAGAACCACCCCCACCATCCGCAATATCCGGCGCCGCTTTTTCTCCACATCAAGGCCGTTAACGAACACGTTCCCGGAATCCGGGCGCACCAACCCCGAGATCATTTTGACGGCGGTGGTTTTTCCGGCGCCGTTCGGGCCGAGCAGGCCGAATATCTCGCCTCGCCGGATTGTGAAGCTGATGTCTTTCGCGGCATGCACATCGCGCTTCTTGAAGAGCCGGCGTTTGCGCGTTTCTTCATCCACAGGCAGCACGTGGCGCGTGGTAAATTTCTTATGGACGTGGCGCAGTTCGACGAGTACTTCTTCCGACATAGAAACTCCACTACCGGAGCGGCGGGGGACACATCTGGCATGTGCCGCTTTCCGGTTTTGTTGCGGTATCTTCCACGGATACCAAATTTTCCAGGTAGACGCTTTCCACGTTTCGTACCGTGTGCGCCAGGATTACAAGTGTCAGGCTGGAAGTATAATAATACACGATTCCAATCAACAGTGAAAACAGGGCAAATTCCAGGGCGCTGACAAAGCCCTTTCTAAAGAAGTGACCATGCAGCAGGCAGAAGCACAGGGCGGTGAGGCTTATCGCCGGTACCGGGCGGCCCCACAGCGCCAGGAGCATTTCCTGCGCCGTGCCGCGGAAAACCAGCTCTTCAATCGCGGCCACCCCCAGAAATCGAAGGGCGGTTTCGGGTGCATGAAACAGGTACGCTGCCATGCCGCGCAGGTCCAGCGCGTGCCGGGCCACATCGCCCGGATGTTGGTGGGTGATGGAAAGTGCCAGGATAAACAGGAGGTGCCCCGCCAGCAACCCGGCACCCACATCCGGGGGTGACCACAGTGTTCTGGTCAGTTTTCCGTTGGTGAACATCCAATAGAGGGCAAACCCCGTCAAAAGGGTTTGCATGAGTTGGACCGGGAAGGAGAAACCGTCACGGCCGTGTATATTTCTGTACAGGGCATACAGAGTGTAAGCACCCCAAAGGAGCAGAAAAGCGGCGTTCAAGGCGACTCCTCCAGGTTCTGTGACAGGAAAGCAATCATGCTCTCAAGGCAGAATCGCTCTGAAACGGCGCCGTGTTTTTCCCGTATCGCATTGAACTCGTGACGTAGCAGGCCGTAGCCGTAAGCATCGTAAAGTTCCCCTTCACGCATGACATGGCGCGGCAATACCAGCTCCCGTTTTGCCCCCGCCATCTCAAAGATGCGCCAGGACGCCCGGTTGAAGGCGTAGATAAGGGCGCTGATGCGGTGCAGGTTCAATTCATCAAAGGCGTATTCCAAGGCGCGGAATACCGAAATAGTGACCAGCATGGAATTACGGCGTATCTTGTCTCCGATATAGACGTCAATGCTGCAGGAACGGTTCCGCCAGGAAATGTTCTGAAAGGAAATCATGCCGAGCGGTCCGTTCTCTTTGGATTCGATGAGGAGATATACGGCGGATGGCATTATGTTTCCCGGTGAACGCCCCAGCATTTGTATGACTCTTTCCCGGATTTGGCGGGGCGATTGTGCTGCATCGCCGTAAAGAAAACGCTGGAAATCCGGGTCCTCCATCCAGGACAGGATGGTATCGAGGTCATCCCGGTCCGCGCGTCTCAGGTACGTGCTGGTGGTAAAACTCATGGCGCTGTCGCTCCCGGCCCGGGGCCTGTTGCAGGATTGGATGTATGGGTGGCGCGGTCCAAGGCAAGGGTATCCAGGCTGCGCCAGCCTTCCTTGCCGTATAACACGTCACGCTGTACGCCGCAGGATTGGAACCCGTGGCGCAGCAGGCAGGCATGCAGGGTTTCTTCAGAATCCAGGCAGGTTGCCAGGACCTTTTGCAGCCCCAGCCGGTTAAAAGCGCGGTCAAGCAGCGCATCCAGCGTTTCATCGGCCATGGGTCCGGCATATTCTTCCGGGGCGTCAAAAACCACGAACAGTTCGCAGAAGGCCGCCTCGATATTCAACGCGCGCAACCCGCACCATCCCCGAAGCCGCCCTTCGGGATCTTCCACGGTGAACAAAAATGCCCGGGTGGATTCACTTTTTTTAAGGAGTTCCCGTATCTCCTGCAGGGTGGGTGCGCCAAATTCCCGGCGGTTGTCCAGCAAGGCAGCCTTCGCCCCCCCCTGAAGATAGAGCTCCCTGTAAAAATGGGCGTCTTCTGGCTCTGAAAAGCGCAGCACGGTATGGGTGCCGATGATCATGTCAGACCTGTCACCTTGTCATGGGTCCTGCCGGATAGTATAGCAGCAGGAACCGGGGATACTTGAATATTCTATTTACCAATGCAAAAAGAAGCGAAAATACGGTCCAGCAAATGTTCCGGCGTGGTTTCGCCGGTGATTTCGCCCAAAGCCTGCAGTGCATCGCGCAATTCCAGGGCGGAGAGTTCCGGGGAAGCCGCTGTATTGGCAAGCAGGCGGTCGAGGCAGGCGGCTGCCCGGCGCATGCTGTCTTTTTGGTGCGTACGGGAGAGCATGGGAGAGTTCGTTTCCATCACAGCGTCACCCTGCAGAAGTTCCGTCAGTTGTTCCTCAAATCGCTCAAGCCCGGCGCCGGTCAGGGCTGAAATATCACATAGTGCCTTGAACGGTGCGTCTGGAGGCGTAAAACGCGTTTCAGCCAGATCTATCTTGTTGCGAACCAGCACAATGGGGGTTTCCAGCCGGGTCAGTTCCGCCGCCAGGGCTGTATCCGCCTCGGTGGAGGGCTCGGACGCATCCACAACAAACAGGATATAATCCGCCTGTTGGGCGGCGCGGCGGGCTAGTGTCACGCCCATGAATTCCACGGAGTGGGGGGTGTCGCGCATACCGGCGGTATCCATAAGCCGCACCGGGATGCCGCCCAGCGCAACTGTTTCTTCAATACGGTCGCGTGTGGTTCCCGGTTCCGGGGATACAATGGCGCGCGTGTCCCGAAGCAACGTGTTAAACAGGCTTGACTTGCCCACGTTGGGTCTGCCCACAATGGCGACGGCGACGCCTTCGCGTATGCGCAGCCCCGCGTCCGCGCTTGCTATCAGGCGCTTCATCTCTTCCTGCGCCCGTTCAAGGCGGTGTATAAGCGCCGCATCCACCAGCTCGGGCAAATCGTCTTCAGGAAAATCCACGGCTGCCTCGATGCGGGCCAGGGCGTCCGCCAGCGTTTCGCGCAGTCCGGCCAGGGCGCGGGCCAGTACACCGCCTGCTGCGGCATTCGCGGCATTCAGGGCGGTGCGTGTTTTTGCGCCGATCAGGTCCATGACTGCCTCAGCGCGTGTCAGGTCCAACCGCCCGTTGATAAAGGCGCGCTGGGTGAACTCGCCGGGCTGGGCCAGACGCGCTCCAAGCCGGAGCGCCTCTTCCAGGATGGCTTGCAGGGGCGCCATGCCGCCATGGGCGTTGATTTCCGCCACGTCTTCCGCGGTGTAACTATGCGGCGCCCGCATGATATGAAGCAGCACCTCGTCTATCCGCTGACCAGAGGCATCGGACACATGACCGTGGAATACCCGGCGCGTGTCCTTCAGAATGTTGCGTCCCCGTGACGAAATAAACATTTTCGAGGCGATTTGCAGGGAGGAAGTCCCGCTCAAGCGGACGATCCCGATGCCCCCCTCACCACGTGGCGTGGAGATGGCGGCAATGGTATCCTCCGTGGATGCGTACCGCATTATTCCCCGGGAGATGCGGAATCCGCACGGTTGGACTGCTTCCGCCCGGCGCCGCCGCGCCGATGGTTGCCGGAACGTCTCTCGTCTACGGGGTTGATGATGATACTTCTGAAAAGGGAATCCCCCGTACTGTAGGTGCGCACGTGCGGATCTTTTTCGAGGGCAAGGTGTATGATGCGCCGTTCCTGTGGGCTGAGCGGTTTCAGGCGCACGTTGCGCCCGCTGGATTTTGCCTTTTCCGCCATGGAAAGCGCCATGTCGCGAAGCATGGAATGCCGCCGGTCCACATAGTCGCCCACATCCACCACCACCCGCTCCGTATTCTCGTTGGCGCCGCTCTGGGGAACCATGCGGTTAATCAGATATTGGAGCGCTTCCAGGGTCACGCCGCGCTTCCCGATGAGAATACCGCCTTCCTCGCTGCTTTCCACTGCCAGGCGCGCGCTGCCATCTTTCACGCGGATAAAGGCGACTTTGGACGACAGGTCCATGCGGTTGATGATTTCCTGCAGCAGGGCGGCCGCTTCGTTCCCCTGTTCATCCGTAATGGGGTCGATATTTTCTTCTTCATGGGCATTGGCTGGCAATGTGGGTGGGGCCGCTGCGACGGCTTGCATGTCGATGGTTTCGAACTGGTCGGCCAGGCGCTGCGCCTCCATGGATTCTTCTACAATCGTTGACGGTCCTTTGCCCGTGATCGGCATGGCTTTGCGGTGCCCGGAATGGACCTCCCCTTTGGGAGCTTCGGCCTGGCGCGGCGCGTTCCCCTTGTTCGGGTGATGCCTGTCGCGATTGTGTCCCTGGTCCTGATGATGGTCCCTTTTGCCGCTTCCCCGGCTGTCACGTCCCCGTTCTTCCCCGCCCCGTTTTCCCCGTGAAGCGTCCGTTTCGCGGGCGGAGCCTTTGTTGCGGTCGTGTCTCCTGGGCTGTTCCTTCCCGTGTGCCTTCTCCTGTGGCCTGTGTTCCCCTGGCTTGTCCCGGTTTTGGCTTTGTTGCCCGGATGGCCGCCGTTCCTGGTCGGGACCGCCCCGCTCGCGCCCTTTGCGCTCACGGGGGGCGACGTGTTCCAGAGAGAGGCGCACCCGCACCGGGCGTTTACCCAACCCCAAAAATCCCTTGCTTCCCTCGTCAATCACATCGATACGCTCTATTTCTTCTAAATGTACCCCGAGCTCTTTCAACCCGTTCTGAATCGCTTCCTCACGGGTCGCCCCTGAACTTTCAATCGCTTTCATAGTTCGTTCACTCCTGGCCGCCCGTCCGGGCGGCGTGCTGTCGTTAAGAGATTGAAAGCCCGCGTAAACCGCGCCTACTTGGAGTCCTTTGGATCTTTACGACGGCGTTCGCGCTGTTTGCGCTTGCGCACTTCTTTATTTATCTCGCGTTGTTTCGCGCGGACGGCATCGTAAAAATGGCGAGGTCTTGCGGGCTTCTTTTTGGGTTGTACTGCGTCGGCATCCATGGGGATGTTCCGAATAAAATAGTTCTGGGCAATGCCCAGAATGGTGCTGACCAGAATGTACAGGTTCAATCCGGAAGCCATGTTGTACGTGATGACCGAGAAGAAGACGGGCATGATGGTCATCATTGTTTTCTGCTGGGAAGTTTGCGCCGGGCCCGACATGGGCATCAGTTTCTGACTGACCACCATGGCCAGTGCCATCAGGACGGGCAGCAGATTCAAGGTTTCCAACGGCGTGCTGGAAAACGGAATGGGAATGGAAAAGGGCAGGGTCAGGAAACGGTCCGGCTCGCTCAAATCCTGCATCCAGAAAATAAAGGGAGCGCGCCGTAATTCGTAAGCGCTCCACAGCATCCGGTACAGGGCGATAAACACGGGCATCTGCAGCAGCATGGGCAAACAGCCGCCCAGGGGGCTTACGCCCCGCTCACGGTACATCGCGGTGACCCGCTTTGTCATCTCCTGCTGATCTTCCTTGCATTCCTGCTTGATTTTCTCCATCTCCGGCGCCAACAGAGACATCTTCCGCATGCTCAGCATGCTTTTCCAGGTCAGGGGAAACATGACCATGCGCACCAGCACGGTCAGGAAGATGATGGCCAGGCCATAATTCGCCACGATGTTGTCATGGAACCAGACGAGAACGGTCAGCAGCAGTTTCGCGAACTGGTCCATGATGGTGACGGAAGTGAAGAAGGCCAGCGCAGTGTCCAGTGTCGGCCACGCGGCGCGCAGCGGTTGGGTTCCGCGGGGCCCTACATAGGCCTGGTAAGCGTATTCGACGGTTTCCCCCGCGCCGACGTCGGTCCGGGGCGCGCCCACCCCCAGACGAAAGACGGAAGGCGTGCCGTGGTACCAGGCGTCCGCATCCTCAAAATCCGGCCTGAGCGCCACGGTAAAATAAGCGCTGCACACGGCAGCCCACTCGGGGTCAAGAACGCGCTCATTGTACCAGGCTTCACCGCCCGGTAATTCAAATTTGGACGTGGCATGGTACAGGTTCGATCCGTCCTTGCGCCAAACGACATTTTGCTGTGCTCCTTTTTGCAGGTCACCGCTGGCCACGTTCGGCTCCCAGCATAGCGAAAAGGCCGGTATATCCCGGTCAAGTCCCAGCAACCGTTTCTCTCCGCCCAGGTTGGTGTAGGCTATCCGCACGTTCATTACGTGCGTTTCCTCCGCGAGGGTGAAAGTCTTCCGGAGCAGGGCATAGCCGGGAACCTCAATCTCAAATGCCACTTCACGCGCCACGGTTGTCTCGACACGTTCCCACCGGCGAAAATTCAACGCATCGGCCAGATTGGAATCTCCAAACAACAGTCCCAGTGGGTACAATGCTTCCGTATCGCTGAGAAGCGTGTTCTGGGGAATCAATTGAATGGAATCCGCGCCGTTTTCGCCCAACCGCACGGTGGCTTTTTTGAGCCGGGCGCCTACCCGTGTAAACACCAGTTCAAGGTTGGGGTTTTCGAGTGGAATTTCATCTTCCGCAGGCGTTTGTGACGCTTCAGCCACGGGCGGTAAGACCACGGCGCCGGGAATGGGCTGTGTCGGTGATGGGGAGGCTGTGGAATCTCCCCGGGGCGCATCCGTGCGATCAAGGCGGGAAAAAGGGTTTGTCGGCACCGATTCGCCTTCTGTTGCGTCAGCAGCCGGATTCTGCGCCGGGGGATGTTTGGCCGGGGCGGGCATGAAAAAATGGGTCCACGCCACTACCAGAACCACCATCAACACTATGGCAATCAGTTGATTGCGCTGGAGCGCCTTATCATCGTTTCCATCAAACAATCGCAATATTCTCCCGCCCCGTTTCAGGGCAGTTATGTGTGCCTGGGATTTGCGGGGAGGCTTGAATTCCTATTTCTCGCGGCCATGTCGTTGCGGTACAGGATCATAGCCTCCTTTGCAAAATGGCTGGCAGCGCAAGAGGCGCCAGCAGGCGTACAGGCCGCCTTTAATCACGCCATGAACTTCCAGGGCTTCGACCGCGTATCGGGAACAGGACGGCTCAAATCTGCAGTGATTGCCGAGCAGGGGCGACAGAAACCGCTGATACAGGCGGATGGCGGCGATAAGCACCCTACGCATCACGCAGCCACCGGCCAAGCAGGCGTTCAAGTTCTCCATCGCAAGAGGGACCGTCCAGCAAGGCGCTGGCGGCCTGTGCAAGGACCACCAGTTGCATGCCTCGCGGGAAACGAAACCTGTTGCGCCGGTAATACTCCCGGATAAGACGTTTAACATGATTGCGGACCACCGCGGACCCTACCTTGCGTGATACCACAAGGCCAAGCCGACTTTCCTGAGCGGTATCTATCACTACGAACCCTGTGAAATATCTTCCACTAACCTTCGCGCCCTGTGAAAACACGCGCCGATATTCCGCTGCGGTTAAAATGCGCACTTTATTAGGAAATGGATACCGTTCCGGCACAAGAGCGTCTTTTATCTCGTTGATATTGAATCCGATACGGTCAGGCTGCGGCGGCCACGGCGCCGACGTGCCGCAATTACTTTGCGGCCTCCCACAGTCGCCATACGCGCCCGGAAACCGTGGGTCCGCACACGTTTTGTATTTGACGGTTGAAAAGTCCTTTTCACGATACTCTCCTCTATTAACGTTATACTGGATACCAAATAATATAAGGGAAAAGCGATTTACCGGGGCACTAAACTATTGACAAGCAGACATATAGGACACACATACCTCCGGTTATTTTCGCTGAGCCGCAGTCTACCCACCCTATTCCCCACAATCGGTATAGTGTACCGTTTACAGGAGGGAAAAGTCAACCTAGATGGGTCGACCTAAATTCGCACGTAAGGAATGGCGAGATCGTGGAAGTGGCATCCTGCCGCATCTACGTTACTCGTCCTTATTGGCTTAACGCCAACAACTCGGTTTCTTACGTGCGGATTTGGGGTCGAGGATGGGACAGATGTCCAGTGATTCCCGTTTTCGGGGGAAAAACGCTCATACGTCGCCTTGTGGTCGTAAGCGCAAAGTGCTGGTGCTATCAGAGGTCATGGGGCGGCGTGATTTAAAAGTATCCTTTGATATCCTTTATAATGCCGGTTACAGGAGTAACCCTATGAACCATGATACTATGCGGCCGTACCCTCAACCGCGGAAGACGCCGCCCTGGGTGCGAAGAAGGCGTATTCTGATGGCGGCAGTGTTGATTACGCTTGTTTTCCCCTGCGTTATTTTCGTTGTCGCCCGTGCTGTATCCGAACGGAAATTTGCGGGCTATGTGGAAGCGATACAGGCCGATGGGTTGCCGGTGTCCGCAACGGAACTGGAACGGTGGCGCGAAACGGTTGTACCGGAAGACAAGATTACCTCATTGTTCCCCGCTGATGAAGCGGACGAAACAGCCGTGGACCTCTATATTGAAGCTGCCGGAATGCTTCGGCGGCTTTACAATCAACCAACGCTGAACCGGATGGAAGAGCTCACGCGACAGTTCGAGGAGGAGGGCTGTTTTGAGGAAACGGATATCGAGGAACTGGGTGCGAACCTGGCTGCGAACAAGGAACCCTTGGCTCTGCTTTACCGCGCTGCGACAAGGTCTCCTGGCCGGGTCGTTTTGGACTATACCCAGGGCCATATGGTGGCGTTACCGCACCTGGCCGGTTTCCGCACGAATGTGCAGATACTGCGTATGGACGCCATCCACGCCGCATTTCAGCGGGACCCCGTCCGGGCATACGAAGCGCTGGTCGCTGCCATGGCGGTCGTGCGCATCCTGGGCGCTGAACCGGTGCTCATAGTACAACTGGTGCGTTGCGCCTGTGTCGGGATTATTTTTGATACGACGCGTGAAGTACTGGCGCAGGTGGCCTTTGATGATAGCCAACTGGCCTGGTTGCAACAGTGGTTTAGTGACGTTCATATTCCGGACGAGTTTTACTACGCCTTGATTGGGGAGCGTGTTTTCGGGATTATGGCCTTTGAAAATCCGGCAATGCTGGCCACCGCGGATGAAGACTGGGCAAAGGAAGAATACGCCGTGCCAATTGTTTCGGCCGCTTCCGCCCTGGGGCTCTACAATAGGGAATGGGACCATTACTTCTCCGCCATGGAAGAACTGATCGCGGGGATACGCTTGCCTTATCCCGAGGCGCAGGCGGTCTGTGATCGCCTTGTGGACCGGCGGCTGATCCGGAATCCTCCGGAACGTTCCCGCCGCCGCCGCCATCACCGCCCACCCCTGCCGGAACTGAGCAAAGGGCTATACGGTTTTACCCGGCTTCCACAGGCCAAGGCACGCGACCAGGCCCGCGCGTCGCTGGGAGCGACCGCGATGGCCCTTGGGCGCTACCGACTCGCAGAGGGTCAATTTCCGGAGACACTGCAGGCGCTGGTGCCGGAGTATCTGGCCGCTGTGCCGGAGGATCCGATTGACCTTCAACCCTTGCGCTATCGGCGCGATGAAGAGGGGTATGTCGTGTATTCCATCGGTACCAATGGCGTAGATGACGGAGGGCTCGCGTCTGACGTGATTAACGAGGGCGACCTGACATTTATCCTGCGCCAGCGCCTTGACTGACCAGCAGGGCGTTCCTCTACACAAGCCTGCGGCGCGCTTCCACCAGTGCCAGCAGAAAATCACGGGCCTGGTCTGCGTTTAACAGGAAGGGATTTAGTTTGCCCTGGTGACTGAATTTTCCCCGGGTTTCTTCATCCAGAATATCAGGCCTTAAAAAGGCCATGGTCCAGTCGCCGAATAAGGGCTTTTCAATCTCCGTGTATTCAAGAAGGGTGAGACTTTTGTGGCGTGTATCCGCGGCAATGCGCGCATAGACTTCATTGACCGTATCGCGGGGACCCTCCAAAACCTGCATGAAGAAAGCAGGATCATAACACAGCACACCTGATATGCCGCACTCTTGGTTATTTTTCTGAGAGGTGCATAAAATATCCTGCAATGCCTCGGTGTCACATTCCTCCGTCATTACGCTGACGTATATCAATCGAACTTTTTGCATGGTCGTTCCCTTCCTTGCCTGTTGTTAAGATATAGAGTTTCCCTACAACCTTTGAAGGATAACAGGTATAGAACTTAAAATTTAAACATTAATCCCACGTTTGTAACACGGGACAGAGGTATTTTTGTTCCCACGAGGAGTTCAGACAAAGGTAGCCCGTCACCGCACGAGAAACAATGTGTGAATTTTCGAACAGATATCCGCTATACTTGGCGTCCTGCCGGGGTGCCCCCGGTTTTTGTTGCGGGCCAAAACACTCATGATGGAAAGAATCGAATGACTGAAGAACGTCATCTTGGAGAAACTATCCGACAAATTCGGGAAGAAAACGGCATCAGCCTGGCGGAATTGGCAGGTAAATGCCAGCTTAACGCAGAGATGCTCGAGCATATTGAGACCGGGCAGTTATTGCCGTCCCTGGCGCCGCTGATGAAAATCGCCCGCGCGCTGGGCGTGCGTCTTGGCACCTTTCTGGACGATAAGGAGCAGGGCGGTCCGGTCGTGGTGCGCGGCGGCCATGCGGAATCAGTGGTGCGCTTTTCCGGTTCAGGGCTGGAGAATACGGGGGAACTCGATTTCTATTCCCTCGCTTCCCAGAAGAAGGACCGGCACATGGAACCCTTCATCGTGGAGGTACATGCCGGAAAGGAAAGTGCGCCCGAACTTTCTTCCCATGAAGGGGAAGAGTTCCTGTACGTTCTTCAGGGCGCTGTGGAGGTGGTGTACGGCCGGGATACCCATATCCTGCAAGCGGGAGACAGCATCTACTATGATTCCGTGGTGCCCCACGAAGTGCGTGCTTCGGGAGAACACAGCGCGCGTATCCTCGCGGTGGTATACGTGCCGTTTTAACGGTCATCCAAAGGGATGTGCTCCTGCGTTACCTGCGTGAAGGGTGTGTGGCTTCTAAGGTCTGTTTCGGTTAAGTTCCCGATGCCTTTGCGAGTTCGGCGATTTGCGGAAGAAAGCAACCTTTCGCGTCATCGTCATTGGAGTTTCACCCCTCCTGCGGTGGCGATTCGTTGAAGAAAGGCAATCTCGTTACCCCGTCATCGCGAGCGCAGCGAAGCGATCTCAGCCTAAAACACGCTTGCTGCAAACGAGATTGCTTCACTTCGTTCGCAATGACTGTTATTTTTATGGTGCTGATTTTATTATAGTTAAAGATTTTCTTTGTTGGCTGTTAAGGCAAGAGCGTTCTTATTTTCCGGAGTGTTGCCGCCATGGTGACAAAATACATTTCCATCAAACAATGTGCCGATTATGCCGAGGCGGCGTTTCTTGCGAATTATCTTCAAGAAAACGGTATCCGCGTGGAGAACAGCGCGGAGAAAATGGGCGCGTGGACCGGCCGGTATTCCATGTTATCACGGGGACCTGTGTTGCGCGTGGACCCGAAGGACGCCGCCCGGGCGCGGAAACTGCTTATGAATCCGCCCAAGGTGGATGAGGAAGCCTTGGAAGCGCTGAACAAAGTCTGTGAACAAGACTGGACTTTTGACGAGGAACTGCGCCGATGTCCCCTGTGCGGCTCGGAAAATATTGTACGAATTCCTGAACACCTTTTGTTGGAATGGGTGGTAAACATGCTTACACTGGGTTTGTGCAAACTGTCCGGCAGGCCCATGTGGATCTGTCGCGACTGCGACTGGGATTCCCGGCGCCCACGGCATATGGAACCGTAAAGTGTCCCGGACCTGTGTCGCCTCCCCGATATTTGCTTTTGCTGTTTTTGTGCCTTTCCTGGTTGGCCGGGGGTATTGCGGATAAAAGTTGGCAGTTACGGGCTTAAAAGTGGTAATCTTTTCCTGAGTATCAAAAAGTTCCGTAAGTGTATAGGGTTACTTAAAGAAGGGAATGAAGATCATGAAATCCAAATCCACCCCCGATTCCGTCGTGATTTACTCCTATCCGCAATTTGTATTTTCCTGGCCCCTCATTGTCTTCGGATTTTTGCTTGCGGGGCTTCAAAGTCTGGGCTGGCTCGGGCCAAACGTTGTTGCTTGGACCTATGTTGCCATTCTAGGCTTGGTAATGGTGGCCATGGGGGTGGATTTGGGCCGCAATTCCAGTATCTTTTGTCTCGTCTTATTTGTGGGCAGCTGGTTTTTTATCCTGTGGCTTCAGGCGGCCAAGAATATCATGTTTTTTGCGAAGTTGGCCGAATTAATAGAAGGTCTTGATCTCAGTATATCATCCACAACAATGGTTACCATCAGCATTATTCTGGCCATTATCTACATAGTGATGATGGGGATGGCCTTTTTTAATGATCGGTGGCGTTTCACGCACAATGAAATCGAGCATCGCACTTTCGGCCATAAAGACAGTTCCTTAGGACGCGGCGCAAAGGGGGTTACCGTTTCCTATCCGGATGTTCTTGAACTGTTGATTTGTGCTTCCGGCACGTTGCATGTCCGCAGCGCGTCCGGCGGTAAAGAGTTGCTTACCATCAAGAATGTTCCCTTGTTACTCTTCCGTTATAAAAAGATCAGCCTTATTCTTGAAACCACCTCGATTACCCAGAATCTTATGGAAGAAGAGGAAGAGGAATCGGAAGGGGAGGACGGTACAGACGGTTGAGACTTGTCCTGCAACGATACAACGGTTGCGTTGGACTAAACGGCTTCGCCGTGGATATTTACTCATGTGCCCGCAAAACAGGGACAGACGACCAAATAGCAGTATCCTCCAAAGGGCTTATATGCCGCAGTCGTGGGCTATTTGGCAGTCAGTCCCTGTTTTGCTCTGTTTTCTTGTTTGCGTTTAGTCCAACGAAGTTTTTCAGTTGGCAGGGCAACTGAAAAAGCTTATTCCTTTTAGAGTGTGTTTTGCCCCGCTCCGGAGGATTTATCTTTCGTTTGAGAGCGCGTGTGTTTAAACAAGTGCGGTAGAAAATCCAAGCAGTTCGAGTATGGGCTCTTCCTCCGCTTCGACGGTATAGGGTTCCGACGCGGCGGCGATGGCGTTGTCCGGGTCTTTGAGTCCGTGTCCGGTGAGGATGCACACCACCCGAATGGTGTTTCCCTGCCGGGGTTGTACCGTGTCGAAAAAGCCCTGCCCGGATAATTTGACCAGCCCGGCTATGCTGGCGGCGCTGGCGGGTTCACAGAAGATACCTTCCGTTCGGGCGACCAGTTTGTAGGCATCACGAATCTCATCGTCGGTCACCATGTCAATCAATCCGCCGGACTGGTCGCGGGCCTCTTCCGCGAATTTCCAACTGGCGGGGTTGCCGATGCGGATGGCGGTTGCGAACGTGTGCGGTTCTTTGACGGGATGACCGAGCACGATGGGCGCCGATCCCGCCGCCTGGAATCCCAGCATGCGCGGCAGCCCGTCGCTTTTCCCCATGCGGTGATACTCGCGGTAGCCTTTCCAGTACGCGGTGATATTGCCGGCATTGCCCACCGGCATGCATTGAAAGTCAGGGGCAACGCCGCCGAAATCATCCAGAATTTCAAAGGCGCCGGTTTTTTGCCCTTCGATCCGGTAGGGATTGACGGAATTCACCAGGGCGACGGGGAACGTGTCGCAGATATGGCGGACCAGCGTCAGGGCGTCGTCGAAGTTCCCCAGTATCTGGATGACCTGCGCGCCATGCACCATGGCCTGGGACAGTTTCCCGAGGGCGATCTTCCCCTGGGGAATCAGCACGGCGCACTTGATGCCGGCGCGGGCGGCATAGGCCGCGGCGGAGGCTGACGTGTTGCCTGTGGAGGCGCACATGACCACCTCGAACCCCTCTTCCACGGCTTTGGTGATGGCCATGGTCATGCCGCGGTCCTTGAAGGATCCCGTGGGGTTCAAGCCCTCGTATTTCAGGTATACCTCCAGTTTCGGGTGCAGCGCCTCGCTCAACGCAGGCGCCGCCACCAGGGGGGTGGAACCTTCGTTCAGGGTGATGATGCGCGTGGTCTCCGATACGGGCATATGCTCGCGATAGCGTGCGATAAGGCCGGGGTTATGCATGGGTGGAAAACCTTTCCCCTTAGAGGGTCCGCAACAGTTGCGCGGGTTCGGTGATGCAGTCCAACTGGTTGATCTCCGTCAGGGCCGCTGAGATGGCCGATTCCACGGTTTCATGAGTCATCAATACGATATGCACCGGCGCGCCCTCCTCCTGGTTTTTCTGGATGCACGAGGCGATGCTGACGCCGTGTCGGCCCAGGATGGTGCAGACCTGCCCCAGTACCCCGGGATGGTCTTCCGTCGTCAGCCGCACATAATAGCATCCTTCCAGCAGGCCGATGTCGCGCAGGGCGATGTCATGGGTATAGTTGAACGGTGGTACGGGAGCGGTATTGCCGCGCAGGGTGATATCGACGATGTCCGCGACCACGGCGCTGGCCGTGGGCATGCGGCCCGCACCGCGTCCGTAATAGAGGGTGGCGTCCGCGCAGTCACTTTGCACGTAGATGCCGTTGAATTCGTTGCGCACCGAGGCCAGCAGGTGTGTTTCAGGCACCAGGGTCGGGTAAACGCACGCCTCGATTTCACCTTCCACCTTGCGGATAATGGCAAGCAGTTTGATGATATAGCCCATCTCGCGGGCATAGGCCACATCCAGATGGGTGATCTTAGTGATGCCCTCCACCGGAATCTCGTTCAGGTTGACTTTGGTGCTGTAGGCAAGCGAGGCAAGTATCTGGCACTTGTGGGCGGTGTCATGCCCAAGGATGTCGAGGTCCGGGGGCGTTTCCGCAAAGCCTTTGGCTATCGCCTGCTGCAGGGTTTCCTCAAACTCCAGTCCTTCGTAGGTCATGCGGCTCAGAATATAATTGCAGGTACCGTTCAGGATGCCGTGGATGCTGTGGATATGGTTCGCGGCAAGGCCTTCACGCAATGCTTTAATGATGGGCACCGCGCCGGCTACGGCCGCCTCGAAGCGCAGTTGCACCCCGTTCTTTACCGCCGCTGCCGCCAGTTCCGGACCAGCCTTGGCCAGCAGCATCTTGTTCGCCGTGACCACGTGCTTGCCGGCGTTCAGCGCTTCGAGGATGAAGCGTTTGGCCGGTTCGACGCCGCCGATCAGTTCGCAAACCACCTGGACCTCCGGGTCGTGAATCAGCGCCGCGGCGTCGCTGCTGACGGTCACCCCGTCCAGGGGGATATCCTTCAGCAATTCTTGTTTAAGTTCCGCCACGTGCCGCAGCGTCACCTGCGCGCCGGTTTTATCCTGGATGACATCCGTATTGGCCGTTAAAATTTCAATGACGCCGCCGCCTACCGTGCCTGCGCCGATGACGCCTACACCCGTTTTCATATAGGTACATTTCCTCTCTGTCTTTTCGAGAGCGCGGGCGAAGCCCGGCGCTCTCCTAGAATTCCTGCGTTTCCAGGACCGCGACCACATCCCCGACCCGCACGCGGTCTTCCTCGTTTACGCGCTTTTCCATCAGAACACCCGCGCAGGGGCACGGCACCACAAAGTTGGCCTTGTCCGTGGCGATTTCCAGCAGGTCGTCACCCGTGTTTAAACCGTCGCCGACCTCGACCGGCCACCAGGACACGATCGCCTCGAGTGTCTCTGCTGTGCCGCCGCCGAAATCGGGCAGTATAATTTCAACCAAATTTCCCATGAACCGGGCACCTTTCGCGCCGAGAAATAAGCGCATAAACTCTGCGCTGAAAACCATATTATTCAGCACCCTTACGGGGTATTATGCCAAATCGGCGGGCGGCAGTGAAATATTGTCCCCGGCGGGTGTAACGGCGCATTCACACGCATGGTGAACCAGCGTTTCGGCATGATAGGAACTGCGCACCAGCGGGCCGGCCATTACAAAAGAGAATCCCAGTTCACGGGCTTTTTTTGCATACCGGGCGAATTGTTCCGGTGTCACATAGTCCGTCACTTTCGCGCGGCCGCCCCGCGGCTTGAGATATTGGCCGATGGTAACCGCATCACAGCCTGCCGCGTATAGGTCAGCCAGGGTGTCCATGACTTCAGATTCGGTTTCGCCGCAGCCCGCCATGAGCCCGGATTTGACATGGCACGTTTCCGGGAGCAATTCCCGTGCCATCCGTAACACCTCAAGAGAACGCGTGTACGAGGCCCGGGGATCACGCAGCAGGCGGTGCAGGCGCGGAACCGTTTCCACGTTATGGGCGAATACGTCAGGCCGCGCTCCGGTGACCATGGCGATCGCATTCCGATTGCCGCCGAAATCAGGCGTCAACACCTCGATGGATACTTGCGGACAACGGACGCGGATGGCATGGATAACCGCCGCGAAATGAGCGGCACCGCCGTCGGGCAGGTCGTCCCGGGTCACCGAGGTGACCACGGCGTGCCGCAGTTTCAGTAAACGTGCCGCCTCGGCGACGCGGCCGGGTTCGTCCGCCTCAACCGGATCGGGAATGCCAGTATCCACGCCGCAAAAGGCGCAATTCCGGCTGCACCTATTGCCGAGGACCATGAAGGTGGCCGTGCCCCGGCTCCAGCATTCGCCCTGGTTGGGACACTGCGCGCTGCGGCAGACCGTGTTCAGCGACAGGTCTGCCAACACGTCGCGCACCCGGTCCACGGCGCCGGGCCGCGGCCAGGCAACGCGCAACCAGGGCGGCAACGGCATTCGGGACGCTGTTGTCGCATGATCGGTTTCAGAGGAGTAAGGTTTCAAAACCATGACCCAGTATAGCATGTTTCGTTACGGTTCCTGAAAGGGGAGTTTGCTCCGGAAGTCGAAAAACCTTTATTGTATGGGAACTTGTGGTTAATACTTTTGGAGGATATCCGGATGAGCAGACCCTATCGTTTTCTGGCTTTTGATCTTGGTGCGGAAAGTGGGCGTGCGGTTCTCGGCGTACTTGAAGCGAACCAGCTCTCGCTGGAGGTGGTGCACCGGTTTCGCACCGAAGGCCTTACCATGCTCGGCGTGCGCCAGTGGGACGTGGCGCGAATTTATGAGGAACTGTGCGAAGGCCTGGCCCAATGTGTTCGTCTGCATGGTCCCGATCTCGACGGCATTGGCGTGGACACCTGGGGCGTGGATTTTGGCCTGGTCGCCTCCGACGGCGCCCTGCTCGCCAACCCCCGCCATTACCGGGACAAGCGCAATGAAGGCATGCAGGAATATGCGTTCACCATGATGCCCCGCACGGAGGTATACAAGGCCACGGGTATCCAGTTCCTGCCGTTCAATTCGGTGTACCAGCTGCTCAGCCTGAAAAAGGCGGGTTCGCCTTTGCTGGATGCGGCGGAATCGCTCTTGCTCATGGGCGATTTGTTCGGGTACCTGTTGTCGGGCAAAAAGGCCTGCGAATACACGAACGCTTCCACCTCGCAGATGCTTAACCCCCATACGCGCACATGGGATGATGCGCTAATCCGCAAACTCGGGCTGCCGCGGCGTCTCCTGCTGGACCCGGTGTCGCCGGGAACGGTGCTCGGTCCTGTGCGCGAGGAGATTTGCGCACAGACCGGCCTGCGCCCCGGCGTGCCCGTTATTGCGCCGGGGACTCACGACACCGCCTCGGCGGTGGCCGCCGTGCCCGTGATGGAAGACGATAAGCCCTACGCGTACTTATCCAGCGGCACCTGGTCGCTGCTGGGCGCGGAACTGGACGCCCCTCATATCAGTGAACAAAGCCTTGCTCAGGATTTCACCAATGAGGGCGGCGTGGGCGGCAAGATCCGGTTTTTGAAAAATATTTTCGGATTGTGGCTGGTCCAGGAATGCCGACGCTCCTGGGAACGCGCCGACGGCGCCGCGCTGGATTACGGCACGCTGACCGCCGAGGCGGAACGGGCGCCTGCCTTCCGGGCGATTATCAATCTTGACGACGGGCGGCTGATGGCGCCCGATGACATGCCGTCCCTGATACAGGCCATGTGCCGGGAGGCGGGCTATGACGCGCCGGAAAGTCGTGGCGCCATTGTCCGCTGCGCCCTGGAAAGCCTCGCCATGAAATACCGCACGACCCTCCGCAATCTGGACGACATCCTCGGGCGAAAGACGGAGCGTCTCCATATTATTGGAGGCGGCGTGCAGAATAAACTGCTGTGCCAGATGACCGCGGACGCCTGCGGCATCGAAGTGGTGGCGGGCCCTGTCGAGGCGACGGCCCTGGGCAACATCGGCGTGCAGGCCATGGCCGCGAGCGCGCTGGACGGCCTGGCCGCCATGCGCGCCGTGATCAGCCGCTCGGTAAGCCTGGAACGGTACCTGCCGAAAGACACGGCCTCGTGGGACGCCCTGGAGAAATAAGCCACTGCCAGTGGCGGGAGTTACGGAGCATGAACAGTCGCGAACGCGTGTTGAACCTGCTGGGCGGCAAGGCCGTGGACCGGCGTCCCGTCATGCCCATCACCATGATGTTTGCCGCAGATTACATCGGCCAGCCCTATGGCCAGTATGCCGCCGACTACCGCGTTCTGGTGGAAGGCCAGCTGCGGGTGGCTGAGGAGTTCGGTTTTGACCACGTCTCCTGCATTTCCGACCCCGCCCGTGAAGCGGCTGACTGCGGCGCGTCCGTCGCGTTTTACGACAACCAGCCGCCTGCCCTGCGCGAGGATTGCGCGCTGCTGGCGGATAAAACAAAACTCGCCGGGCTGAAGGTTCCTTCCCCCCTGGGCGGCGGGCGTATGCATGATCGGGTAAAGGCCGCGGCGCTGTTCAAAGAGAAAGCGGGCAACGACAGGTTTGTTGAAGGATGGGTCGAGGGGCCCTGTGCGGAGGGGGCCGACCTGCGCGGCATCAACACGCTCATGATGGATTTTATCGAGGACCCTGTGTTTGTGGAAGACCTGTTCTCCTTTGTGCTCGAGATGGAGCTGGCCTTTGCCCGCGCGCAACTCGAGGCCGGCGTGGATATCATAGGACTGGGCGACGCGGCCGCGTCCCTCGTGGGGCCGGTGATTTACGAACAGTATGTCTGGCCCTGGGAGAAGCGGCTTGTGGCGGGCATTCAGGCGATGGGCGGCAGGGTGCGCCTGCATATCTGCGGCAACACCCGCCCGCTCCTGGCCGCCATGGGCCGGCTCGGCTGCGAGATGGTGGACCTCGACTGGATGGTGCCCGTACGCGACGCGCGTGCCGCCATGGGGCCGGGCCAGGTGCTGGCAGGCAATATGGACCCTGTAAGCGTGTTGCGCGATGGGGACGTGAACACGGTTACCGGCGTTCTGCAGCACTGCCACGCGGAAGCGGGGGAAAACTACATCCTCGCCGCGGGGTGCGAAGTCACCCGAGACACACCCCGTGATAATGTTCGCGCGTTTCTCGCCTACGCGGAGCGGGCAGGATAACCCCGGGACCACAGATAAATTTAAACCAACAGGTCCTGCCCCGTTTAAAACATGAAGCGCTGTGCCCCGGAATGGTAAAATCCACAGGGCAGGTGAATTGTTTTTATGCCGCCCAGTGTCGGTGAATACAGGCAAGGAATGAACCGGATGCCCTTATTTGCATATATTTGTAACAAGTGTAACGCTCAGGTGGAACTGCTGGTACAATCTAATGAACATGTTGCGTGTCCGTCATGCGGTTCTAAACGAATGGAACGTCAAATGAGCCGTATAACCCCCCGCAGCAAATCGACCCCGCAGCCGTGCTGTTCCAAGTGTTCCATGGCGGGCGGGGAGGGCTGCCCCTCCAGACCGGGGTGTATGTCCTGAAATGCGCCGGGCGCACGGGATGATTACGCGTGAATGACAACGGTTCCCAAATGAAACGTTCCCCCACACTGTGGGAACATCTGAAGGCTGGATTTGTGGCCGCCCATCGGCGCAGGCCGCCCAGTTTTTATTTTCTCCTGTTGATTCCCGTGGTGCTCCTGCTGGGCGCACGCGTCTTTCAGGCGCCCGTTTCACCCCGCCGTTTTACCTTGACGCTGACCCTTATCCTGGTTTTCTTCTGGGTGGTCGGCGCATGGGCTGTCAATGATTTTTTCATGATTTGGCGCAAACACCGTGCGGAGAAACGGGCCGCCTATATGGAAACGCTGGGAAACCCGGAATTCATGGAACAGCTGGGACGTCAGGTAAAGCATCGCCGGAACAGAACTTGAGAAAGGCCGAACAGCCGGGAAGGCAGACAAATTACAGGGCACGTGCAGGCACCCTGAAAGAGCGACGTGATGCGTGTTGTTTTTTCGTGAACAAGAAGGATACATACCCTCAAAAAAAATGGCCGCTTCCCTAAAATTTCTGTTGACAGAAACGGCTACTATCATGTATAGTACTACATTTGATACATATTGGTAATCCTCGGCGACGGGCAGATGCGTGTTATCGCCTGTCTCTGCGTGTCGGGGAATGCATGGCGTGTGATGTGCTTTTACGGGTATTTTGTAAAGAATTTACCTCTTCGAACGGGGTTTAGCATGCGGTTGTTCCGATAGGCTGCGGGATACATAGAATGCCTTGAGTATACTAAGAGGCATGGAGGTTTATCATGGCGCGCAGACGATTTGTTCGGGCAATGTCGGGAATGGCTTTTGCGCTGTTGCTGCTGGCATTGTCGGGCTGTGAATTTTCGCTTACGATAGATATAGAACCGGACCCCGCGGCAGGTGTGGTGCAGGTGACGCCGGACAAGGAAAGTTATGGTAACGGGGAAGAGGTTCAGCTGGAAGCGACCGCGTCTTCCGGATGGCGTTTTCATTCGTGGGGCGGCGATTTTGAAGGCGCGGGAAATCCCATTCGCATTAAGATGCAATCCGACACGGCCATAACGGCGCTTTTTGAACGGGAAGCCCAACCCGAAGGCGAGGGCGAGCCTGCGGAAGGGGAAGCGGCGGAAGGAGAACCCGTCGAGGGCGAACAGGCGGCCTATGCGGTTCGCGTTATCGAGGGCGCCACGGTCAGCCTGTATCTTACGCCGCCGCAGAATGCCGGTGCCTGGGCGGTGGAAGAATATATTCCCGAAGGGTTGACCGCCAGTGCCATCCAGGGACCGAACGGCTCCTGGAACCCGGAACTTCGGCGCGTCCGATGGTACAGCAGCGGTTCCAGCCCTGCTACGCTCAGGTATGAATTGTCCGGCCCGGATGGTGCTTATACCCTGCGAGGCACGATTATTGTGGGCCTTTCCCCGTATACGATAACCGGCCAGACCGCATTTACCCTCCAGACGGCGGAGGGTGAAGAAGAAGGCGAAGGTGAAGGAGAAGGCGGGCAAGAGGGCGAAGGTGAACCGGAGGGCGAGGGATGCGTAGCCTCCCCCTATGCCGCCGATGATCTCTTTTACCAGCGCGTGATAGAAAACGACCCCTATTGCTGCAGTGCGGTATGGGATCCAGGGTGTCAGCAAGATTACGAATACTATCAATCCCTGACGGAAGGGGAAAACGAAGGGGAAGAGGAAGGCGAACCTGGTGAAGGGGAACCCGGCGAAGGGGAACCGCAGGAAGGCGAACCCGTTGAGGGCGAAGTCGAGGGGGAGGATGAAGGAGAACTGGAAGGAGAAGCCGAAGGGGAGGGCGAAG